>Ga0114960_10000272_pt1 | contig 42694 bp, 42 predicted proteins | sample C_130625_MF_Meta_FD_92637 | JGI IMG/M metagenome (GOLD analysis project Ga0114960, IMG submission 92637) | Freshwater microbial communities from Lake Croche, Canada to study carbon cycling - C_130625_MF_MetaG | ecosystem: Environmental > Aquatic > Freshwater > Lake | place: Lake Croche, Canada...
AGGCCCCGGTGCCGATGGGGGCCAGCAGCCGGTAGCGCCCCCCGAGCACCTGACCGATGCGGTCGGCAGCACGGGCGTTGGACACGAGGCGAGGCTAGTTCTCGGTCTTGCTGATTTCGGTCACCCTCGCCATTGACGTGACGGAAAATCGTCGCACCCGAGACCCTCTCGCGACGAATGAGCGGGCAGACTCTTGAAGTGAGCACTTCCGATTCAGCGAACGACACCACGCAACCGACTGCCGACTCCGCCAAACTCGCGGCGACGTCTAACCGTCGCTTCAAGCCTCGCTTTCTCGCCTACGCCGCGCTGCTCATAATTGCCGCTGTATGCATTGTCATGGTTGCCCAACTCGGAACCTCCGACACCACCGAACTCGACGGCGGACGCATCCAACGCCTTATCCCCACACCCGGCGCAAAGATTCTTCAGCAGGACATCATCGGAATCGACATGGCACCTGGGTACGAAGCGTCGCTCTCACTCAACGGGATTCCATTGCCGCTTGATCAGACCTACGTCGTTCCACAAACCAATCAGGTCACGTTCAAAGCAGGACCGGGCAAGGTCTACGACACGCTCCCCGCTGGCCAGAACTGCATGATCGCTACCTATTGGCAAACCGCATTCGGGCCGTCGGTGAGTTCAAGCAGAAGTTGGTGCTTCACCGTCATCTGATGACGTTGTCGATCGCAGAGCGCACTCGCTTGCGCCCGCTGTGATGTCAACCTTCAGCAAGGAGCCGATCGAGTTCGGCGAACGCACTCGTGTGATCGTCCTCGACCAGAATCGCATGCATACCTGCAGCACGCGCCGCAACAACGTTGCCCGGTGCATCGTCGAGGAACACAGCGTTTTCAGGAGCGACGCCAAGTTGTTCAAGCGTCATCTCATAAATGCGTAGGTCTGGCTTACGAATACCTACCGCCGATGAATCGACAATCACCTCGAACAGTTCATCGACCGGGATCATGGCGCGCCAACCGTCTGAGAATTCTTTGATGTTGTTCGTGATTAGCGCAGTGCGATAACCGCTCGCTCGTAGTGCCAGTCCCTTTTCGACAACATCGCTACGGGCGCCAGATTCGCCACCGAGCGCTCCGAACATTTCCTTGAGATCGATGTCGAGGCCCATCTCGGCGCCCACGGCTTTGATTTGTTCAGCCGCTGCTTCAAGAGCAATCTCGCCGCGCTCAAGCTGATGCCATGGGTGATCGGTGTCCTGATCGTAGGGACCAAACACTGCGAGAAGGCCGAGTTCGGGATCAAGACCACGTTCTTCGTGCCAAGCGTGAAGTCCACTAAACGGCGAAGAGGTGAACACGCCACCGAAATCAAACACCACTGCTTCGATTGTCATGAATCCCCCTGAGTGCGAACTTAGGACGGCAAGGTACCGGTTTCGAGCAGTTCGAGGAAACCCGCCTCGTCGAGAACCGGTACGCCGAGTTCCTCTGCCTTCGTGACTTTCGAAGCTCCTGGACCAACACCGACGACTACTGCAGTTGTCTTCTTCGAGACACTCCCCGGAGATTTTCCGCCACGTCCTTTGATCGCTGCTTCCGCTTCGTCACGAGTGAAGCCATCGAGAGTTCCTGTCACGACCACGATCAAACCTTCAAGCGTCTGCGGAAGGTCCGAGGCTTCAGGGCCCTGCAGGTTCACGCCTGCGGCACGAAGTTTTTCGATCACACCCCGGTTGGTCGCGTCAGCAAACCACTGGTGGACCGACGCCGCGATGATCGAACCAAGTCCTTCCACTCCTGCGATTTCGTCTTCCGACGCCGATTCGATGCGATCCAGATGCCCGAAATGTTCGGCGAGTGCAACCGAGCCCGCACCACCAAGGTGACGGATGTTGAGACCAACGAGCAGGTTGGCTAACGGCTTGGTCTTCGAGCCTTCGATCGCGTCGAGGAGTTTCTGAACGGAAACATCGGCGAATTTGTCGAGCCCCTTCAATCGTTCAGGGTCAAGCGCATAGATGTCGGCAACATCAGACAAAAGGCCAAGCTCGCAGAACAACTGCACGCGTTGTTCGCCAAGGCCTTCGATGTCCATTGCGCCGCGAGATGCAAAGTGTTCGATTGCTCCCGCAACACGAGCTGGACACGAAAGGTTCAGGCACCGATGTACCGCCTCGTCTTCAGGACGAATGAGTACGTGTCCACAAACAGGACAGTTCGTGGGGAACTTCCATTTACGCAAACCCTTCGGCCGCTCACTGAGCACGGGACCGACAACCTCAGGGATGACATCGCCGGCTTTGCGAACAATGACGGTATCGCCAGGCCGAACATCCTTGACTGCAACTTGGTCTTGGTTATGAAGCGTAGCGAACTCGACAGTCGAGCCACCCACAAATACGGGCTCGAGTTGCGCGAAGGGCGTCGCCCGCCCAGTGCGGCCAATTGAAACCTGAATATCGATGAGCTTCGTGGTCCGCTCTTCGGGCGGGAACTTGTAGGCGATTGCCCAACGCGGAGCGCGAGACGTGAAACCAAGTTCGCGCTGAAGTGGGAGGTCGTCGACCTTGATCACCACACCATCGATTTCGTAATCGAGGTCGTGGCGACGCTTCTGCCACTGCAAGAGATGCGGTTCAACATCGTTGAGTCCGCGCAAGACCTTCACCTCAGGATTAACGGGGAAGCCCAACCCTCCGAGGAATTCAAAAATCTGATGATGTTCCGTGAGTTCCGGTCCGCCAACAACTTCGCCAAGCTGATAACTCCAGAACGAGAGGTTGCGAGTCGCAGTTACCGCTGCATCTTTCTGACGAAGTGAACCAGCGGCGGTATTTCGAGGATTGACATACGTCTTCTCCCCCGCCTCAAGTTGCGCAGCATTCAGTTCATCAAACGCAGAGATCGACATGTAGACCTCGCCACGAACTTCCAGTACTTCGGGACTTCCCTTTGGGAGTCGATGCGGAATACCAGCGATCGTCTTCACATTCGCAGTGACGTCTTCACCAAAGCGGCCGTCGCCTCGAGTCGCGGCCTGAACGAGCACACCGTTTTCGTAACGGATCGAAACCGCGAGACCATCAATCTTCAGTTCAGCAACGAGCCCAACTGACTCGGCTGAAGCTCCAAGTTCGTCGATGCGACGCTGCAACCGGCCACCCCACGCCGCGACTTCTTCGGGTGAGAATGCGTTGTCGAGACTCATCATCGGCACACGATGTTCAACCGACGAAAACGTGATCGTCGCCGACCCCCCAACCGACTGTGTCGGGGAATCGGGAGTAATCAGATCTGGGTGTTGCTCTTCGAGGAGCTCGAGTTCGCGAAGCAGTGCATCGAAATCAGCGTCAGGGATTTCTGGGGAATCTTGCTCGTAGTAAAGCCGGCTGTGGTGGCGAATGATTTCGCGCAGTTCGTCGATACGACCTGCCGGATCGAGGACTCCATCAGACGACTTAGGCACGGGCGAACACTAGCGAGGGCAGTGGACCAAGCGTCGCGTTCAGGCACCAACCGAGATACGAGTACCGGCCGCTTGGCCCTGCAGTCGTTCGGCCAATCGTGATGTGTGCTCCATCACCTGCTCGGCTTGAGTCACACCGTGCTGAGCCAGACCGCAAACAGGCGTGATGATTGCGTTGGTCCGCAGCAACAACGGATCGCATCCTTCGTTGGCAAGATCGCACCACACAGTCGACAGTCGTCTCCACAGCCGATCAACGCTCGTACCAATCGGTCCATCGGTAGGCACCGCGCCCCAAGCAATCCATCCGCCGCGGTCGAGATAGTCGCCGACAAGACCTGAATGCTTTGCGATGCGATCGTCAACGGGAACCGAGAGAATCCGCGGACCAGTGCTGAGCAAAAGTCGATAGTCGACTGCAGTGCAGCAGTGGAGGCCGGTGATTGCTTTCGACTCAACCACCGCCATCGCCGACGACACGAGGTCGATGCCGTCGTTTGGGCCGATCGGAAAGCCTTCTTCGGTGAGTGAACCCATGGCCGGCTCGTCGAGGAACACAACGACTTGGGCTTGAGGCACACGTGACAGCACGTGATCGACCAATCGTTCAATACGAGCGCGCACTGCGTGACCAGCGATGCGGAACGCGAGATCAATATCGATTCCGGCGCCCCACAACGCAATACCCAACGTCACGGGGCCAGTGAGTGACACCTTGATCGGGCCGTCACGATCAGCCACGGCGTTCAGAAACGCGCGCAGTCCGACCCAGGCATCGCTCGACAGGCGCTCGTCATCGAGTGGAGCCTCGGGGTCGATCAGCGAAAGATCGACATCGATCGAACCATCGTCACCAATCGTGACGCCTGTGAGTCCCGATGCCGCCTGAGCGATCATGCCTTCGCGTCGCGACCGAGCAGGTAGCGACGGCGCCGACGGCAATCTCGGACTGTGTCGAAGCACGAACTCGACGGCATCACCTGGATCGCAATGAGGCAAGTATCCAATGCCCGTCGACAAACCAGGCGGCAACGACAACGACGCGACGCGCGAACTCATCGTCAACGCCTTCCGCTCGTGTCGTCGTGATTCATGCCGCACCGTCCCGAAGGTTTCGCCCACATCCGAGTCGAGAATCGGTCGGAATTTTGTGGCCGAAGTCACATGGTTAGCGATGGCGGCCAGAATCGGCAAATCTCAACGGTGATGACCCCCACCAGCAAGGCAATCAGTCGCTGGGCTCCGGCCCTCATTTGGCTGTCGCTCCCCCTCACCGCCGGCACCTCATTTGCTCATGCACTCAGCGGCCGCTCCACACCGGTAACGCTCACTGCAGCGATCGGCCTGTGGTCGATCTGGGTTGTGGGGCTCATTGCCGCTCTCGCTCCGAGTTCTGTCTCGCTTACAACGATCCGGATCGTCATGCCCGCGTCGTTGGTTGCCGCCGCATGGGCTGCACTCGTCGTTCCCAACGGCGCCGACTTCGCGGAATCACTTGCGCTCGGCATCACCTCGCTCTGCGCAGTGCTCTCACTTTCTGCTGCGGTTGGGTTCACGTTCATCAACGGATCGTCGTACGGAGATGAGCGAAGGTTTCCACTTCGTCCGCCCGGACCAATCGTTCTCGGTCCTCTCGAACTTGTGTGGGTTGCCATGGTGGCTGCGGTTTTTTCAGGACCGCTCCTTCTCGCCGCCAAACAATGGGTTCCCGGCGCACTCATTACGTTGCTCGCGGTTGCACTCTGTGTAGGAGGCGCACGGGCGCTGCACCAGCTCTCCAAACGTTGGCTCGTCTTTGTGCCCGCGGGGCTCGTACTCGTCGACCGAACCTCGCTCCTCGACGCCCTTCTCGTTCAGCGCCACCTTGTTCGTTCGATTGGCCTTGCCGAAGAGGGCTCAGACGCAGTTGATCTCAGCGCAGGAGCGATCGGCATTCAGGTTGAGCTCCGACTTTCCACCACTGACGCAATCATTCCGACGCCTGCCAGACGCGACCGCCGAAAGATGATCGAACCCGTCGATGTCGATGCTGTTCGGTTTGCACCGAGCCGTCCGGGCTGGGTGCTTGAAGCAGCCAAAGAACGACGGCTTACCGTCGACTAACGAGCCCACCACCGACAACGAGTTCGTTGTCGTACAGCACGATGCTTTGACCGGGTGCAACGCGACGCGTCGGTGACTCCCAGACGATTTCAAGCCCAGCTTCGGTCTCGCGAAGTTCGCGGATCGCAAGAGACTCGCCATGAGCGCTTGCTTGCGCTGAAACAGTGGTCGACAACAACGTTTCAGTTCGAGCACTTTCATCGACCCACGTGAATGAGTTCAACAGTTCACCTGAAACATCAAGCGCTTCGGGAGCACCAACGAGAACAGTGCGGTTCGGCACATCGACATCGAGCGCGAAACGGGGTCGCCCGTCGATACCGATGCCGAGACCACGACGCTGACCAATCGTCACGAGCTCGACTGCCTCAATCGATCCCAACTGCGTGCCCGTTTCGTCAATCAGGCGCGCTGGGTGCATCTCGATGCGATTACCCAGGAACACTCGACGTCCGCCACCTGTATGCGAGATGAAACAGACATCCTGACTATCGGGTTTTCCTGCGGTACGGAGACCCAACTCGGTTGCACGTTCGCGAACCTCGTCTTTTGTCATGCCTCCGATGGGCAGCATGATGCGCTCAAGCTGCGGTGCCGTAAGCATGTGCAGCACGTAACTCTGATCTTTTGCGAAGTCAGCGCCACGGGTAAGACGAGGTTGCCCAGAACCGGTGCGAACAATTTGTGCGTGATGGCCCGTGGCGACCATCTCGAAGCCAAGGGCATCTGCCCGTGCCATCAGCCGATCGAACTTGAGATGACGGTTGCATTCGATGCACGGGTTTGGCGTGATGCCACGCGCATGATCAGCCACATATGGTTCAACGACATCGCGATCAAAATCTTCTGAGAAGTTGAAGACGAGATGATCGATATCTAACTGCTGAGCAACACGGCGCGCGTCGTCAACATCGCTTACCGAACAACACCCGGAATCAGATTCTCCGCCCCACAGTTTGAGCGTGACCCCGACAACGTCGTGCCCTTGGTCGCGCAGCATTGCTGCAGCGACTGAGGAGTCAACACCACCGGACATTGCAACCATTACCTGCATGATCAGATCCCGAACTGTCGGAGTCGTTCAACTGCGGGCGGAATCACAGAGAGAGCTTCGTCGATATCGGCCTGTGTGCTTGACCACCCCAACGACAAACGCAGAGAACCCCGTGCCAAATCGGACTCGATGCCCATGGCTCCGAGCACATGCGAAGACTGCATGGCACCGCTGGCACATGAGGAGGCCGCCGATGCCGAAACCTCGCCGCGCTCAAGCAAGAACAACAATGCTTCACTCTCAACCCCAGGGATACAAAGGTGGGCGATGCCTGCAGCCCGTTGCGAACGATCAGGGCCTGCAGTCTCAACCGTTCCGGGGAGAGCAGCGAGCAATCCGTCAAGAAGTTGGTCACGCAGTGCACCGATACGTGCGATGTCGGCGGCTCGGTCTTCAGAAGCGAGGCGAGCTGCAGTCACCATGGCCACAATGCCAGGGACATTCTGCGTACCTGATCGACGCTCGCGCTCTTGACCGCCACCGAGTTGCCGAGCCGAAAGCGGAACACCAGCACGGACAACAAGCGCACCCACACCTTTTGGTCCTCCGAATTTGTGGGCGCTCAAACTGAATGAATCGGCAACCGAACACAGCTCGGCAATATCGGTCCAGCAGAAGGCCTGCACGGCATCGGAGTGAAAGACGGCATCGGGTGCCGCAGAGCGAACGACCTTCGCTAACGACGCGAGATCAGCAATGACACCGGTTTCGTTGTTGACCACCATGAGCGAAACAACACGGACGGGCCCTTCATTCAGCACTCGCCGAAGTTCTGCCGGATCGACCGCCCCGTTTCGATCGACGCCAACCACGCGCCCGCCGAGCGATTCGACGGGATCGAGGATTGCGTGATGTTCCACAGCGCTGCAAACAGAAACGCCGTCGCCTGAACCCAAGCCGAAGATGGCCAGATTGTCTGATTCGGTTCCGCCACTCGTGAAAATGATGTCGCCCGGTTCCGCGCCAACCAGCCCAGCGAATTCTTCACGGGCATCATCAACAGCGCGCCGAGAATCACGAGCGAAACGGTGCGCACCCGATGGATTGGCGAATCGTTCGGAAAGGAACGGCAGCATCGCCTCAATCGCTTCAGGACGCATCGGCCCTGTTGCAGCGTGATCGAGATACGACGTCATGAGCCAAGGCTACCGGCGGGCAGACATCGCCATTACGGGCAGACTTCCGAGGTGGCCACCAACGAATCCAGCGACCCAAGCATCTATGGCCGATCGTTCGCTGACGTCTACGACGATTGGTACGCGACCTCCTTTGAGACCGATGCCGCCGTCGCAGCATTGGTTCAACTCTCAGGTGCTGGGCCAGTCCTTGAATTGGGAGTTGGCACTGGTCGCCTCGCCCTACCTATCGCCCGAACCGGACTGCGAGTCGTCGGACTCGACGCATCGCAGGAGATGCTCGACAAACTCGAAAGACTCGACCCAACTCGTTCGGTCGTTCCCGTGCTTGGCGACATGGCGAACATGGAACACTCGTTGCGCTCGGCCGATCTCACCGATCGCTTCTCCCTCGTGTTCTGCGCGTTCAACACGATGCTGAATCTCGAGAGCTTCGATGCGCTCGCACAATGCTTCCAAGGGAGTCGAAACTTCCTGCTCCCCGACGGACGCATCGTTGTCGAAGCATTTGTACCCATCGATGAATCGATGATCCCTGAGCAGTCGCTCTCCCCGGCACGAGTCGAATCCGATGCTGCGGTCTTTATCGAAACGACCTATGACCGATCGACATCGCGACTTCACGGTCGTCACATTGAGGTGCAGCCAGGTGTCGTCAGAGTTCGGCCATGGTCAGTTCTCATTTGTGGACCCGAACAACTTGATGCCGCAGCACGGACCGCAGGGCTTGGGCTTCTCCAGCGCCAGAGCGACTGGAACGGCTCGTCATTTACAAACGAAAGCGCCACTCACATTTCGATCTACGCCCCGACAGCGTGATTTGAGCCGTTGCTCTCTACGCTGTGGCAATGGCAATCATTAAGGTCAGTACCGTTATCAACGCAACTCCCGACAAAGTCTGGGCGGCAGTTGAGAACGTCGCTGACCATGTCGACTGGATGCACGATGCCGTAGCAATCCGATTCACATCCGAATCCATCTCTGGCGTCGGGACCACGTTCGACTGCGACACCAAAGTCGGACCATTCCGCCTTACCGACAAAATGGAAATCACCGAATGGGAAGACGGAACCACCATTGGTGTCCGTCATGTCGGAATGGTTACCGGAACCGGAGCATTCACGATCCTTCCCATCGGCGAAGATCGCGCCGGTTTTCAATGGAAGGAATCACTCCGCTTTCCTTGGTGGATGGGCGGACCAATCGGGGCAGTCGTTGGCGGTCAGGTTCTCAAACTGATCTGGAAGCGGAACCTCAAAGAGCTGAAGACGATCGTTGAATCTGAAGGTTCAGTTCACGAATCGTGACGCAGTCACTAGGCAACCGAACCACAATGCAACCGTGATTGCGATGCAAGCTGCGGTTCCTACCCACGGGCTTCGTACTGCACTATCGAGCGCAAACACGAGTGCGCCGACTACAACACCGATCACGAGTCCACCGACATGAGCGCCGATGGCAATGCCAGGCACTGCAAATGTCAGTAACAGGTTGATAACAACAAGTCCGCCGATGCCGTTGCGCCAAACGTTGATCCCAGATCGACGCTGCGCGACGACAGCAGCGCCCATTAATCCGAATACTGCGCCCGACGCACCGACGGTACCCACCATGGGCGATACGAGTAACGCTCCGAACGAACCGCCGACAAGACAAGCGATATAGAGCGCGGCAAATCGAGCCTTCCCGAGAACCGGTTCAAGTTCTTTGCCAAGCAGATAGAGCAGCAGCATGTTCATTCCGAAATGCAGCAGGCCCGAATGCAGGAAACCACCGGTGACGATTCGCCACCATTCCCCATAGGCAACGCCAACAAATTCGATCATTGCACGGCCGCCGGAGGACGAATACATCACTCCCTGGCCAAGCGTCATGCCTTGTTCGGTTGCTCTGCCGCCCCCGTTAAAGAGCGAGCCACCGGTGGCAACCACTGCAATGACGCCAATCACGTTCAACGCGATGAGGACTTCGGTCACAATCGGCCGACCAGCGCGCATCTCGCTAAAACGAATAACCGGGGATTTCTTCGCCGCACCCTTGATGCATTCTGGGCACTGGAACCCAACCGATGCCGGCGTCATACACGAACCGCAGATCGGACGATTACATCGCTGACAACTGACACCCGAACGATTGCTCGGATGTCGATAACAGGTCGACATTGGTTGCGTCATCGCACACCAACACTTGTGAATCGGTTAACGCTCATCGATGAGCTCATTGCCCGGTGAACTGCGCTTTCCCGGGACCATTCTCGAGGAATGAGTCGACACCAATGCGTGCATCGTCAGTTTCAAATACTTCGACGAAGGCATCCTGTTCGAGTTCGAGACCATCGGCGAGAGAACCGTCAAGACCAGCGTCGATGACTCGCTTGGCAATTGCATGAGCCTGTAGAGGCCCGGCTGCATACTGCGCTGCAAGTTCAAGCGCACGCGATTCAAGTTCTTCAGGTTCCACAACTTCATCGGCCAGTCCGATTCGCAATGCTTCATCGGCGCGAACCTGACGACCACTCAGAATGAGGTCCTTGGCGCGAGATGGACCAACCAAACGTGCGAGGCGTTGCGTTCCACCGCCACCCGGGATGATGCCCAGAAGAATTTCGGGTTGACCGAATTTCGCGCTCGTTGAACACACACGAAGGTCGCAGGCCAACGCGAGTTCACAACCGCCACCGAGAGCCGGACCAGCAACGGCAGCAATAACCACGCGTGGAATCGCAGCAACCGCGTTCAGGGCTTCAAGAAAGAGGCGTCCGATAGAACGCGCTTCTTCGGGACCGGCAAACTCCGAGATATCGGCACCCGCTGCAAAAATGCGATCGCTGCCGACGACAACGACAGCCCCTGACGGAGCGGCAGTCAGCGATTCCGCAGCCGCGCGCAACTGTCGCAAAACCTCTGACGACAACGAATTGACCTTGCCGTTCTGAAGACGGACAACTGCAACTCCGTCATCTCGGCGTTCGACCGCAACCAGTGGCTCTGACATGGACAGCGACCCTACCGGTTCGCCTCCCAATGATCAGCGCACGAGCGCCTGCGCTTCGACGACTCTCACGGGAAATTCTGCGGAACGCGTGATCGTGCCCAGCGGCTCGCCACCCAATTCACTTGACGTCCACTCCGCGCCCCACGTCACTGTGACGCGCACCCATTCAACGCCCCCGCTCGACCACATCGATGACCGGCTGAAGGTATGGGTACACCCTGACTGCTGCTCTGACGGCCGGCGCCACATGTCGTAAGCAGTCCCCTGATCACACCAGATTTTGCTTCCATCTTCGAACTCCCAGAGTGAGGTTTCAGGCCAAGCATCCACGCTCGCCCAAACATCACCAACTGACGCCGTGGCCCAAATTCGCTCCCAAGGTTCTTCGAGCCACATCCACATCGGCAGCCCCACCAACTGTGAATCGGGCGGGTTCACCCGCGGCAGTGGTTCGGGAAGCTCCAATCGACGCCGAGCTTCATCGACAGCGCGCTCCGTTGCTCCTGCCCCTCCAAACGGATCGCTCGGATCGAATGCCACGTAGCGAGTGTGCACTCGAACACCCGCTGAGTCGGTGCAACCGAGCATGTAGAACTCGCCACGAACAGGGTTCACTGGCCCCGACACCCAATCAACAACAGGGGTGGGGTCAAGTACCGACATCTGAGGTGCGACGACCGCGTAGTAGCCACATCGCCACCGAGCGCCACTCGATCCGCTCGAGCGCCACGACCCCAACGTCCCGTCGCGGGTGACGACAACAATTGCTTCAGGAGTTCCGTTCGCGATGCGACCGATTGCCTCGGCACCTACGTGATCAACATCGAACGCCAGCATTGCGCCGAACGCTGAAAGTACGACCAACGCCACACAGAACGCATTTCGACGACGACGCTTCATACCAACCCCCGAGTTCGAAGGCCGCGCACGGTATCGGCACCTCAGGGAAAGGTCGACGGGTTGGGGTCGATTCAGTCCAAATTGCCCAGGACCTTTGAATCAAGCAAGCAAGTCGTTCGCCGCAGTCCACGGGTCGATGTTCCGTGCTGCAACTTCGCGGCGCGCCTGATGCCAGGCCTCTCCGGCCTCGAGTTCTTCAACTTTCGCCGCCACAAGTGCATTCACAACACGTCGCAGTTCCTGATCGAGTCGGAGTGACCGTCGACGTTCAAACTCACCGCTTTGCCGCGACCACACGCCATGACGTTGAATCGCCGACCACAACTCGTCGGAGCCGTGGCCTTCAGTAGCAATTGTCTGCACAACTGGCGGACGCCACTCAGAAGTGGTGCGAAGCGACAACATTCGCTCAAGATCGCCGACGGTTTCCTCGATGCCAGCGCGGTCGGCCTTGTTGACGACGAAGATGTCGGCGATTTCCATAAGGCCCGCTTTGTTGGCCTGCACAGTGTCGCCCCAACCGGGGTTGACAACGACAACTGTCGTGTCGGCTTCGCCGGCGATTTCAACTTCGACCTGACCCACTCCCACAGTTTCGATCAGTACCCATTGCATTCCTGCGGCATCGAGCACGCGAGCCGCATCGGGCACGGCGACGGAGAGACCACCGAGATGCCCGCGAGTTGCCATCGACCGAATGAAGACGTCTCCGTCGAGCGCGTGTTCATCCATACGGACTCGATCGCCCAAGATTGCTCCACCTGTGAATGGAGAGGACGGATCGATCGCAAGCACACCCACGCTGACATCGCTTGAGCGCATCTCGCGAACGAGCGCCGAGGTGAGGGTTGATTTACCGGCACCAGGGGCTCCGGTGATTCCGACCGTTGTTGCACCGCCCGCCAGCGCGTGCGTTACCTCACTTACCGAACGAGCGTCATTGCCGCCACGTTCCACTTTGGAAAGCAGTCGCGCAAGTGCAGACCGATCTCCTGATCGTGCTGCGGCAAGAAGTCCTGCAGCGTCCGCGTCAACGGGCGTGGTCATATCCCCACGCTACGGCAGCGATGAGCATCACTATTGGTTGCTCAGAGAGAAACAGGTGTCTCGCCGATGACGTGGTTCGCAGCACCAGCATCGATGACCTCGGTGACGCCCGGAACGCGGTCGATGAGAATGCGCTCAAGGCCCGCCTTCAGCGTGACTGTCGAGGCCGGACATGAGACGCAGGCACCGATGAGCTCCACCGTGACCAGACCGGTCTCTTCGTTCACATCATGAAGAAGAACATCGCCGTTATCGGCCTGAATGGCCGGACGAATGACCTCAATGACTTTTTCGACCTGTTCGCGCACGGGCCGAGTCTACGGATTCACGGACCGTTCGCCACACCCGGGTCGGCAACCAAGCAACACCGTGCGAGACTCATTGGGTGATGACAGTCATTTTCGGACATCAAGGTGGTTGGGACGAAGCGCTCATGGTGCTCGTCCCCATTGCATTGTTCGTTGGGCTCTTGATGCTTGCCAACAAGCGAGCGAAAGCAATTCAGGCCAAACGCATCGCTGAACGCTCACCTTCAGAAGCAATCGACCCCTCCACAACCGAGAGCGGCTCATGACCATCGAATCAGTGAACTTCTTTGCCGACCCCTGCTGCCCTTGGACATGGAACACAAGTCGCTGGCTCGTTGAAGCCGCCGACCTCGCTGGCGTTTCGATTGTTTGGCGCACGCTGAGCTTGGCCGAACTCAATAAAGACCGCGAGGTCTCCGAGCATTTCCGACCCAAGCTGACATGTAGCCGACGTATGGCTCGCGTTCTCGAAGCTCTTCGCGCCGAAGGACGCAATGACGAGATGCAGGCGATGTTCACTGCCTATGGAGCGCGCGTTCATCACGACGACCACGACCCAGGTGATGACCTCATCACTGCATGTGCAACCGGATGCCGCGTTGACCCTGCATTCGCTACAGCAGCGATCAATGACGAAGCGTGGGATGTCGCCATTGCACAGTCGGTCGCTGAAGCAATGGAACTCGCCGGACCCGACGTCGGTTCGCCAATCATCGCAATCCCCGAGTTGGGGCGCGGCTTCTTCGGACCAATCGTCTCTCCGCCACCAACTGGGAACGATGCACTCGCATTGTGGAACATCCTCGCGGCTTCGTTTGAACTTCCGACCTTCTTTGAACTCAAACGAGGGCGGCGCGACTCAGTCGCATTCGGCCCCCGTCCGTGACACGACTCGAACATCGACACCGAGTTCCGCACGACTCGGCGGCCGCGTGGCTTGCGCCACGAAACGATGTCGTCATCGAACGAGTCACTGAGGAAACATCAACGACTGCAGCGTTCAGCGCTCATGTGGGTCCATTCCACGAATGGCACCGACAGGTTGCACTCACTATCGACGTTGATGGCCACACCATCGTCGACGAAATCGTCTCGTACCAACTCGCAGTGCCGGTGTGGGGAATCCTCTTTCGCCCGGCGCTGCGCCACCACCTGCGTCGACCCCCTCGACCCGAGGGCCACCAGCCATGGTGGGCGCCACCCGAAGCGCTTGATGCGCGCGCGGCAACGGTTCTTTCCGTCCTTTGCGTTTTCGCTGTCATCAGTGGCTATCTAGGAACACTCATTACCCAAACGCTCACCTATGCCGCCGATCAGTTCGGCGCAGGAACAGGTGAACAAGGAACACTTCTTGCAATCGTGCGCGTTGGCGTGCTCATTTCTCTCGCAATTGTTGCGCTCGCCGATAAACACGGGCGCAAGTACGTACTGGTTGCTTCGCTCATCGGGTCGTGTGCGATCACGGCGCTGGGTGCCGCGTCGACGGGAATGGTGTGGCTCGGAACCTCACAAACATTCGCAAGATCACTCTCGACGGTCGTCGTGATCCTCATCGCAGTTATGGCCGCCGAAGAAATGCCAGCCGGTACTCGCGCTTTTGCCGTTTCGGTTGTGACGATGACAGCAGCCCTCGGTGCCGGACTTTGCGTGCTCAACCTTCTTTACGTCGACACAGCACTCGGCGCATGGCGCATTGCCTATCTCGTCCCGCTCCTCGCCATCTATCCGTGCATGCGGATGGCTCGCCGACTCCCGGAGACAAAGCGATTCAAATCACGTCAGCGCCGAGTGGCAGCAACCTCCGACCGCAAGCTCCGAGATCGCATTCATTGGCGAAGGTTCGTGATGTTGGCGACGGGTGCGTTTCTTTGGTCGCTCTTCCTCGCCCCTGCAGCCCAGTTCCTCAATGAATTCCTGCGAACCGAACGCGGCTTTTCTGGAATCTTGATCGCTGTCTTCGTTCTGGCAACAAATACACCCGGTGGCATCGGCATCGTGGTTGGCGGAAAGTTGGCTGACCGTCACGGGCGGCGCGTCATCGGCGCGATCGGAATTGCTGGTGGCGTTCTCTTTACCGTTGTGTCGTATCTCTCCTGGGGTTGGCCGTTATGGCTCGCGTCGGTTGCCGCTGCAGTCATTGGAGCAATCGCAATTCCCGCACTCGCTGTCTATGGACCGGAACTCTTCCCAACGAGTCAACGCGGAACCGCAAATGGCGGTCTTCAAGTTGTAGCGGTGGCCGGAAGCAGCCTCGGCCTTCTCACCGTTGGTTGGTTAGCCGACCACGTGGGCGGTCTCGGTCATGCAATGGCCATTGTTGCGATTGCTCCCGCACTTCTCGTTCTCGTTGTGCTGTTCTGGTTTCCCGAAACCGCTCGACGCGAACTTGAGGAGCTCAATCCCTCAGATCGCGAGCATCACAACTAAGCAAGGCCCGTTGTTAACGCAAAGCCCGAACCCATGTGCGCACATGTTCGGCAATCGCTTCGTCTTGACCACGCGGGTCGTGGTTACCGGGCACAACGATGAACGTGACGTCACCCGAAATCTTCTTGAGGTGCTTTCTGAACTCAGCGGGCGTTCCGAAAGGGTCCTTCTCGCCGCTTATGAAAAGACATGGCAGGTCGAGAGAGGCAAAGAGATCGACTCTGAGAGTTTCGGGTTTGCCCGGCGGATGAAGCGGATAACTCAAGAGCACGAGACCAGCAGCAAGCAGCCCCTCGGCAACCGCCATCGAACACATTCGACCGCCAAACGAACGTCCACCCAGAACCAGTCGGTTCGCTCGGACCTTGGCAGACGAAACAAGTTGCGTTGCTTCCTCGACGACAGCGGCGATTGCTACCGGAGCGCGGTCGACGCCTTTGCGTCCTGCCTTGCGAGCGGGAAAATCCATGCGCTCAACAGGCATTGGTGACATCGCATCGGCAACCGCACACAGCGTGTGGTGATTCCGATCAGCACCAGCACCTGGTGCCAGAAGAAGGGCGCCGGCAGAACTCATCGTCCGATGAGGATACGACGAGCTTCAGAGAGTTCAGCAATTCGTTGGGCGGCACCAACGACCTCGGCACCGTGATCGGGATGAACTTCTCGTAAGCGCTCGCGATAGTTCCGTTGCACATCTCGAGATGATGGCGACATCGATTCGCGTGCGAAGCCAAGCCGCTCTAACGCCCACTTCACAGGATCGCCAACCGCGTTTTTCGAACCAGTAATACCTCCACGAAAACCGCTAAGCGATGCAATGAGTTCGGGACCGACGGGGCCACCCCAAGAGATCGCTCGCCGGATGATGGACATCATCGGACGTCGCAATGACGGGGCAAGTGCACCCGCCGAATACGCGGCCCCAAGGATCTGCTGCTCGGGCGCACCACGTTCATCGAACTCAAACGCAAGCGCATCGCCGTTGTCAACTAATCGGTGAGTCACCGCGTCGAGGCCAATCGTGTCGACCTGTAACCGAAACCGAAGTCGAGGCTGCGAGACGCGCCGACCGGACTCGAGTTCGTGAGTGAGGGCCTCAAGATCGGGGATCATGTCGGGGTCGATCTCGGCGACGAACCGAGCAACGACACCGCCCAGAAGTACGCCACCAAAGCCAGGGCTTGGCTCGCAGGGAAGGTTGCGGCTCCCGAGGGCAACCCTCCGGGTGGGCGCGTGAGGACGCGAGCAGTAGATCTCAAGTTCAGCCAGCGCCACCACGAAGTGAGGGTATCGCTGTGCCTGCTTGAGGATCCGGTCGGGCGGACCCTAGGCAGTATCGTCTTCCCCCATGACTGACGTGCCCCTTGACCGCAACATCGCTCTCGATCTCGTCCGCGTGACCGAGGCCGCCGCCCTCGCCGCCAGCCGCTGGATGGGTCGTGGCGACAAGGAAGGTGCCGACGGCGCCGCCGTGGACGCCATGCGTCTTGCCCTCCGCACCGTCTCGATGGACGGCACCGTCATCATTGGCGAGGGCGAAAAGGACGAGGCCCCGATGCTTTACAACGGCGAGCGCATCGGCGACGGCTCGCCCCCCGAGTGCGATATCGCAGTGGACCCCATCGACGGCACCACTCTCACGTCCAAGGGACGCGGCAACGCACTTGCAGTTATCGCTCTTTCGGAAAAGGGATCAATGTTCGATCCAGGTCCGTGCATGTACATGGACAAACTTGCCGTGGGCCCCGAACTCGTCGGACTCTGCAGCATTGAGCTTTCCGCAACCGAAAACCTCAAGACCGTCGCCAAAGCAAAGCGCATCGATATTCGCGACGTCACCGCAGTCGTTCTTGACCGCGATCGTCACGACGACCTCGTTGCCGAGATCCGCGAAGCCGGAGCACGCATTCGCCTCATCCCCGATGGCGATGTTGCCGGCGCAATCACCACCGCATGGCCCGACTCTGGCGCCGACATCATGTTCGGTATCGGTGGCACCCCCGAAGGCGTTATCGCCGCAGCAGCCCTGAAGGGTATGGGCGGCGAGCTTCAGGGTCGCCTCTGGCCCCGCAATGACGACGAGCGCAATGCCGCAATCGCCGCCGGCTACGACCTCAGCAAGGTGCTCTCCACCGACGATCTCGTTGCTGGCGATAACTGCTTCTTCGCCGCAACTGGCATCACCGACGGTGAGCTCCTCAAGGGCGTACACGTCAGTGCCGGATTCGTTTCAACGCAGTCACTTGTGATCCGGTCGAAGACTGGCACGGTTCGACTAATGAACGCTCGCCACCGTCAGAACTAAGTCCTTCCCCGCTTAGCGGAGGAATGCAACTCAGACGTTTACTGATGCGGCTTCGGCGAGCACGAGTTGTGCGCGGGCCATTCCCACATCAACGTTGCCGTTCGCAATTCGATTCGCTGCAAGCATTTCAGCGGACGGAACCTTGAGGTCGCGCACAATGTTGAACCACGAAAGCACGCGCAGCGACTGGTAGGTGAGATCAATCTCCCACCAGAAAAATCCGTTGCGCGCTGAGGCTTGGTAGTAGTGATGATTGTTGTGCCAACCCTCGCCATGCGTCGTTAGTGCAATGAGGAAATTGTTGCGGCTGGTGTCATCAGTGACATAACGACGCCGGCCAACTACGTGCGCCAAGGAATTCACGAGGAAGGTGTTGTGCCACAAGACAACGGTTGACAGAAAGAATCCGAAGAAGAGACCCGACCAACCGCCAATGAGGAGACACAAAAGGGCGGTGAGTAAAGCAAACGTGCCATTCCATTTTTCAATGAATCGAAGTTCGGGATACTTCGCAAAATCTTTGATGCGCTCGAGCGGCGCCTCGCCGAACTTGTCGCAAAGAATCCAGCCGACGTGGCTCCACCAAAATCCTTTGAGCGGTGAATGGACATCGTTTTCGGTGTCGCTATTGCGGTGATGCTCACGGTGATGACCGGCCCACCACAACGGACCCTTCTGCACACACATCACACCCCCGACGGCCAGGAATAACTGGAATGCACGACTGGTGCGATACGAGCGATGAGCGAAGTAACGGTGATAGCCAGCGGTGATGAACCAGATCCGGCCCCACACCATGACCACGAACAGAGCGAGGGCGATCGGCGTGATGCCAAACACAATCGTTCCGACTAGTGCCACGACGTGAAAGGCGAGGAATGGGATGGAACTCACCCAATTGACCTTTTCGTCGGAGGGTCGCTCAAATCCTGATCGACCAGAAACTGTCGGGGTGCTGGTGGCGTGGTCCACAACGGGCCTTCCTGCTGGGGGCGAAAGGGAAAACGTAGCCTACCTACCGGTCGGTAGACTGGCTCTGGAAGGGATTTTCTCCCTCTCCCGACCGACGCAGAGGTGGCTGAGCAGAGTTGAATGAACAGATGGACGAACCGGCTGGCAACAACGCAACACCGCCTACCAACCGGCGCGTCGTGGGCACCCGTCGATCATTTCTCAAGTGGACGGGCATTGCCGCAGCCGGCACCGCTGCTGTCGCTGTCGGTGCCAAGGCGCTCTCATCAGGCGGCTCGGGAAGCGCTGGAGCGCCGGGAGCCGCCCCCAACGCCACACTCCCCTCCCCTGTGGCCACCTTGCCTTCCCAACTCCAACCGGTGACACCAATTCCCGAACTCGGCATTGAGGGCATCACACCTCTCATCACGCCGAACGCCGACTTCTTTCGAATCGATACCGCCTTCAGCATTCCCCGAGTTGAACTCTCCAACTGGCGACTCGAGTTCAAGGGCAACGTTCGTTCACCGTTCTCAATCAGCTACGACGAACTGTTGGCAATGCCACAGGTAGAAGCTCCCGTCACGCTCGCATGCGTTTCCAATCGCGTTGGCGGAGACCTCATCGGCACTGCCGTTTGGCAAGGCGTTGAACTTCGCACGTTGCTTGATCGCGCCGGTGTCGAAACTTCGGGCGAGCAGATCGTCGGCAGGTCCGTCGATGGGTTCACCGCAGGCTTTCCGACGAGCGCAGCATTCGACGGAAGATCAGCGCTTGTTGCGATCGGCATGAACGGCGTACCGCTTCCGCCCGAAAACGGATTCCCTGCGCGCCTCATCGTTGAAGGCATGTTCGGTTATGTGTCATCAACCAAATGGCTGTCCTCCATTGAACTGACGACTTGGGATGGATTCAACGGTTACTGGATTCAGGAAGGTTGGGCGAAGAACGGTCCAATCAAGATGTCGTCGCGTATTGACGTTCCTCGCGAAGGTGCACGTCAGCCGGAGGGCGTCGTCACGATCGCTGGGGTTGCTTGGGCGCCGAATGCCGGAGTTGCTGGTGTTGAAGTGCGGATCGACGGCGAATGGCACAAAGCCACGCTTGGCGATGCACTTTCTGGCGGCGTTTGGCGCCAATGGTTCTATGACTGGACCGCTACAAAAGGTGACCACGACATTGCCGTCCGATGCATCTCCACCGATGGCCACGTGCAGACCAGCGACCCCACCCCGAGACCTATTGACGGCTACACCGGATGGGACACCCGCACGATCACTGTTGTGTAATTAGCCCTGCGACGATGCTGCAGCGCGACGCAATCGATCGTTAACGGCAAGTCCGACACCAACCGCAGGTGGCGGGACACAGACAAGTACGTCGAGCCCAAGTCGGTCGGCCTGACGTAAACGCGAGTACAGAACCGCGGCGTAGTCATCGGCGGTTCCTGCTGGTTCCAACACCACGATGTCTTCGGGAAGTCCAACCAACGCGCTCTCGGCCAAAAGCCCAACAGGACCGTTCGCTGATTTAAGAATGTCAATCAACAGTTCAACAAGTTCGTGTTCACTCCCGAGCACCACGCGCGCATTTGGCGCGTAATGGGCTTCAAGCATTCCTGGCGCGCGTGCGCCGGCATTCGAGGGCTCGGCGCTCACATGCACTTCAACCGGATGCCCGAGCACCTCTTCGAGGCGATCAACCGAAACACCTCCTGCCCGCAGGACCACCGGACGTTCGGCCGTGAGATCAACGATTGTTGATTCCACTCCGACGCGACACGGCCCACCATCAAGCACAAGGTCCACGTCGTCTCCTAGGTCGGCCAGGACGTGAGCTGCAGTTGTGGGGCTCACACGGCCAAACCGATTCGCCGAGGGCGCAGCGATTCCTCCAGCAAACGTTCGAAGCAGTTCCAAGGCAACAGGATGGTCCGGAACTCGCAACCCAACTGTTGATCGACCACCAGTTACCGCAGGCGACACCGACGAAGAACGTTCTACGAGAAGAGTGAGCGGTCCCGGCCAAAATGCATCAGCGAGCAACGACGCAGTCGGGCTCACAGATGCGGCCCACTCATCAAGTTGTGACGCGTCGGCGAGGTGCACGATCAACGGGTGATCGGTTGGGCGTCCCTTGACTTCGAAAACGCGACGAACAGCATCGTCGTTTGCAGCATCGGCACCGAGTCCGTAGACCGTTTCGGTTGGAAACGCGACGAGTCCGCCCGAACGAAGCGTTGCGACCGCACGTTCGATTTCCGTCTGTGTCGGTTCCACGCCGTCAGTCACGAGTTGTCACGAATCAATATTCGAGATGACTTCAGCGCCAAGCCATTCAACACTCTCGATGAATGCAGCGCGGGTCTCGCCAGGAAGGTTGATGGTGAGTGTGCTCACACCGATTGCGGCATAGGCGGCGACATCGTCAACAAACTGCGCAGCATCGGGAAATGCGCCGCTGAAATGGGCGTAGCCGATTGGCGTGAAGATGACCTCGGGCGGCACCTCTCGACCAGCCTTTTCGCTCGCTGCTCGCAAGTCGCCGATGCGTCGTTCAAGATCCTCGATCGTTTCGATCGGTGGTGTGCGCAGCATCCGACTGGCTTGTGCAGGACTTGGCATTGGATTCCATCCATCGGCGAGTTCCACTGAGCGACGAATGGCTCTATTCGAATTTCCACCAATCCAAATTGGCGGCGATGGTTGCTGGACCGGAAGCGGAAGCGCAATGGTGTCGACCGCATCGAAATGGAGACCAGTCATCGTGACAGGTTCACCCGACCAGATTGCTCTCATCGCTCGGATGGCTTCATCCGTAACGTCATTGCGATGTTCGAAATCGCCGCCGACTGCCGCGAACTCGGGGGCGAGATAACCAGCTCCGGTGCCCAGGATGACTCGCCCGTTGGAAATCAGATCAAGAGTCGCAATCGCCTTGGCCGAGATAAATGGATTGCGATACGCGAGGATCGCCAAATTGAAATGCAGACGAAGTTTCGATGTCGCCACCGACGCAACCGTGAGGGCCACAAACGGGTCAAGCGCGTGGTGGCCGCCCTTGGCAAGGAATTTCACATCGGGTGCCGGATGGTCGGTCACAAAGACTGCGTCAGCACCAGCGGCTTCGCAGGCCTGGGACATTTCCGTGATGGCTTCTGCTGTGCACCACTCGCTCAGCTCACCCACATGATGGGTGGGAAGTCCGACAGAAATCTTCATCGTGCAGCCTCGAGTCGAAAGTTTGTGTTTGCTTACCTAGCAAAAGGTACCGGCCCGCGTCACCCTGACCAGCACGGTGCGCTCTAGCGTGGGGAGATGCGGTTGTTTCCAGACGCCATCTTTGCTTCGTCTGCACCCTGGCCAGTCATCCTCATTGCGATCGCCGTGGTGTCGGGACTCTGCCTCTGGGCGCTCTTTCGTCGTGGATCAATCGCCGACCGCGCCCGGTCTGACGATTCTCAATCTCCCGACGGGGACTGACCGGTCAGCGTCAAGAAGACGACCCTCGCCATACTGCGCCGCAACTCGGAACCATCGGCTCCCCATGATTGAAGGCCCTCAATGTGGGCTGACACATGCGCCAACATCGAGACAAGAACGCCAGCATCGGCGAGCGGGTCGACTACTCGCCGATCAGTCTGATCGCGCAGCACCGAAACGAACGCGTTTGCCGGTGCGCCGAGCAGACGGGTTCGTACATCCCGAAAGCGTCGATCACCTTCGTCGGTAGCTAAATCGATCAGGCGCAAAATCGATCGGTGGCCCTCCCACAACGCAATGAACGCATCGGCGACGCCGAGTGAAGATTGCCATCCGTGAGAATCGGACCAATCGCTACCTTCAATACGTTGTGCGAGTTCGGGTCCGGCGACATCGACCGTTGCACTTGCTAACGCCAATACTGCGTCTTCTGCAGCGCTGAAATATTGGTAAAAGGTTGCGGGCGATGTTCCGGCACGGCGTGCGATATCGGCAACCGTCAGTTCGCGATACGTACCTTCTTCTAGCAATGCTTCGACCGCGTCAAGGAATTTCTGACGTGTCGCTTCACCACGACGACCAAGTGATCTGGTCGCATCGGAGTTCGCTGCTGAAATCACCGCTGTTGCTTCGACTTCTTGGAGTTCATGCCCATGCACTGATGACATCGTCAGTCATGACGACCGTCGAGATCATTTGATAGGTGTTGTCGAGAAGTGTTTCGGAATAGTCGGCAGGTACTCCGGCCACGGCGTCGCGCGGCACCACGACCTGATAGCCGTTGTTCACCAAACCAATCGAGAGCCCGAGTAGCGCAACATTGACCGAGACTCCGACAACGACAACCGTCTTGACTCCAAGGTTTCGAAGCACTGGGTCGAGATCGGTTCCGCCCATGGGATCGAGCCCGTGGTAGCGGCCCAAAATCATGTCGCTCGGAGAATGACTGAACTCGTCAATCGGCATGGCCAGATGACTTCCGGGCTCCATCGCAACTGCGCCGTGCTTCTGCATTGCGACGAATAATCGGCCGTTTGTGTTGCCGCCGCGATAGTCGGGACGACGCCAGAACACTGCGTGCACGACCTGGACGCCGGCAACCCGCGCCGAGTGCAACAGGCGGGCCCCATTGGGAATGGCCTGAACCTGGGCGGCCTCGGCCAATTCCGGCAACGAGGTTTCGGGGCCAAGCACCCCGTTCTGACACTCAGACGTGACGACAGCAGTCGTGTTGGGATCGAGGAGGGTGCGCAGATCAAGTGCCATTGGATTCACCTCGGCCCATCGAGCGCATCGAGCGATCGTGGCCATTCGGGGAGACGGGTGAGAACGGTTCTACCCCACACCTCCGCCTCCCGCACGCCTTCTCGGCCGATAGTTACCGCTCAGTAGGTTCCTTGCGATAGACAATTCCGACCAAGGGCCCGATCAGGCCCCGCCCGCCGGAGCCTTCCGGCGTTCCGTGCATCAAGGAGCCGTCATGCCCGAAGCAGTCATCGTTTCGACCGCCCGTTCACCCATTGGTCGTGCCCACAAGGGTTCGCTCACACAGGTTCGCCCTGACGACCTCGCCGCGACGATCATCCGCGCTGCTCTCGACAAGGTGCCGTCACTCGACTCATCCCTCGTCGAAGACATCATGCTCGGCTGCGCGCAGCCTGCAGGTACGCAGGGCTACAACATCGCTCGCGTCGTTTCGGAACTCGCTGGAATGGGCCACATCCCCGGCGTCACCGTCAATCGTTATTGCTCGTCATCACTGCAGACCATTCGTATGGCTGCACACGCGATCAAGGCTGGCGAGGGTGACATTTTCGTCTCCGCCGGTGTTGAAACCGTGAGCCAATTTGGTCTCGGCATGTCCGATGGTCTTCCCGGCACACACAACCCGCTTATGGGTGCTGCAGAAGCTCGCACCGCCGAGCGCGCAGCAGGCGGAGCCCCAGTTTGGGCGCCACTCGCCGACGGCATCTCCGACTACTACCTCGGCATGGGCCAGACCGCCGAGAACGTTGCCCAGTACGAAAACGTCTCGCGTGAAGAGCAGGACGAATTCGCTGCACAGTCACAGCAGCGTGCAACCGCAGCGCTTGAGCGTGGCTTCTTCGAGCGTGAGATCACACCGATCCACACGGTCGATGCCGATGGCAACCCCGTTGTCGTGACGCAGGACGACTGCATCCGCGCCGGAACCACCAAGGAAAAGCTCGGCGAACTCAAGCCCGTGTTCCGTCCGGACGGAACTGTCACCGCTGGAAACGCATGCCCGCTGAATGATGGCGCTGCTGCTGTCATCGTCATGAGCGACACCAAGGCCAAGGAACTCGGCCTCACTCCTATCGCTCGAATCATTTCCTCGGGCGTCAGCGCACTCAATCCCGAGATCATGGGCCTCGGCCCTGTCGAAGCCTGCCGTCAGGCCATGGCTCGCGCCGGCATGAGCATCAATGACATCGACCTCGTTGAAATCAACGAAGCCTTTGCCGCACAGGTTGTTCCATCGGCCAAGCACCTCGGCATCAGCTGGGACAAGCTCAACGTGAACGGCGGCGCAATTGCCCTCGGTCATCCCTTCGGCATGAGCGGCGCACGCATCATGGCCACGCTCCTCAACGGCCTTGAAGACACGGGCGGCACCATTGGCATGGAATCCATGTGCATCGGTGGCGGCCAAGGCATGGCGATGATCATCGAGCGTCTCTCCTGATCATCTTCACTTCTGCAGCACAAAGGCCCCGCTTCGGCGGGGCCTTTGTTGTTTTTGCCCGCGTTCGAAATCCATGAACGCGAGAGCCGACGTACCATCACTCTCAGCAACGTTCTCCCAGCGCACCAGGACCAACGTGATCGACGAGACACTTCACAGCATCGGTCGAGAAATCGCCGCTTACGCCGAACGCGATCCCGATCGCGCTGCGATCATCACCACCGATGGCGCCACAACGACATTCGGGCAACTTGAACATGATGTCGATGCATTGGCATCGGTCTTCGCTGCCGCCGGCTTGGAAACCGGTGATGTCGTTGCGCTGCTTTGCCGCAACCGCCCGGAATGGATGATTACCTACGAGGCCGCTCTGCGAGCGGGGGTCACGTTGCTTCCGGTGAATTGGCATCTTGAAGCAGACGACGTCAGGTACGTGCTCGAAGATTCAGGCGCCAAAGCGCTCGTTGTGGAGTCAGTGTTTTCTCCTCAGGCCCAAGGTGCCGCAGATTCGCTTGTGCTCCGGATTGCAATTGGTGGATCGATCAGTGGATTCGAAACTTGGGACGACGTGCTTACGTCGTCGTCTTCCCCCGCACCGGAACGTCCACGTGGCACGCAGATGATTTACACCTCGGGCACGACCGGTCGGCCGAAAGGCGTGCGTCACGACCCTCAACCATCGACCACTGCATCTGCTGCGGGCACCGCAATGGTCGCCATGTTTGGAATGGACGGCGACAACGGCGACTCAATGCTGTGCACGGCGCCGCTCTATCACTCGGGCCCGAGTCGATTGTGTTTGGAATGGCCCTTAGGCGCGGGCGTCACCGTTGTACTCATGGATCGATTCGAGCCGCGCCGAGCACTCGAACTCATCAACGATCTTTCGATTACTCACGCGTTTTTCGTTCCGACAATGTTCAATCGCATGCTTGCAGTTTCGGATCGAGAATCATTCGACGTTTCATCGCTTCGATTCGTGCTGCATGGCGCCGGCCCATGCACCGTGGCCACGAAACAATCGATGTTCGATTGGTTTGGTCCTGTCATCCACGAGATCTACGCCGCAAGTGAAGGACCTGGAACGTGGATCACTCCGCAGGAGTGGCTGGCACACCCGGGAAGTGTGGGACGCGTTGACCCAGAACGCATTCGCATTCGTCGTGACGACCGCACAACCGCAGACGCCGACGAGCTCGGCACGGTGTGGTTCTTCAGTGCGTCAAAGTTCCGCTACCACGGCGATCCAGAAAAGACTGCAACGACATATGACGACAGCGGCGAGTGGTACACGGTCGGCGATCGCGGCTCTGTCGACGTTGATGGCTATCTCTATCTTTCAGGCCGAACCGCCGAGTGCATCAATAGCGGCGGCGTCAACATTTACCCCGCCCGCATCGACGAAGCCCTCGCTGGAGCGCCAGGCGTCATCGACGGTGCCGCATTTGGCCTCCCCGACAACGACCTTGGCGAAATCGTTGCCGCAGCGATCGTGATTCCTGAAGGCTCCGATACCGAGGCGATTATCAACTCGACAATCGATTACTGCCGTGAGGTCGTCGGTTCACAGCTCACGCCGAAGCGCGTCTTTATCGTCGACGAACTCCCCCGCAGCGATGCCGGGAAGTTGTATCGGTCCCGTCTCGTCCAACAATTCGCCCGCGAATGAACCGCGCTGATTTCTATTGACGCCGGAGTTGTGAGAGGTCGCGCACCGCTCCGCGTGACGCCGATGTCGTCATTGCTGCATAGGCCTGCAGAGCGAGCGACACCTCGCGGTCACGATTTGTGGGAGTCCAAGCGTCATCGCCGCGGGCGATTTCTTGGGCATGACGATCTGCGAGTTCCGCCTGTGACACCTCAAGTGTGATCGATCGTGCGGGGATGTCGATGCTGATGGTGTCGCCTGTGCGAACAAGTCCGATCAAGCCACCTTCCGCTGCTTCTGGCGAAACGTGCCCAATCGAAAGGCCGGCGGTGCCGCCGGAGAAACGACCGTCGGTGAGGAGTGCACACTTCTCGCCGAGACCGCGGCTCTTGATGTACGTCGTCGGGTAGAGCATCTCTTGCATGCCTGGCCCACCCTTGGGACCTTCGTAGCGAACGATTACGACTTCACCGGCAACTACTTCTTCGCTGAGGATGCCCTCAACGGCGGCGTCTTGGCTTTCGTAGACGCGAGCGGTGCCTGTGAACTTGAAGATTGATTCGTCGACACCAGCGGTCTTCACGATGCAACCGTCGGTAGCCAGGTTGCCGAAGAGAACGGCAAGTCCGCCTTCTGTTGAATACGCGTGCTCAACCGAACGGATGCATCCGTTCTCACGGTCTTCGTCGAGCGACGGCCAACGTGTGTCCTGACTGAATGCAACCTGCGTCGGGATGCCAGCCGGACCAGCGCTCCAGAAATGACGTGCTTCGGCTGTGCATGTGTCGCGCTTGATGTCCCACTGGTTCAGCGAATCGAGCAGCGACGCACTATGCACAGTTGGTGCTGTCGCGTCGATAAGTCCGGCGCGCTCAAGTTCACCGAGGATTGCGGGGACGCCACCCGCACGGTGCACGTCTTCGACGTGGTACTTCTCGGTAGAAGGTGCGACCTTGCAAATGTTCGGCAGCCGACGACTGAGTGCATCGACGTCCGCCATGGTGAAATCGATTTCGCCTTCGTGAGCTGCAGCGAGGATATGCAGAACAGTGTTCGTACTTCCCCCCATGGCGACATCAAGGGCCATGGCGTTCTCGAATGCTGTCTTGTTCGCAATAACCCGCGGAAGAACAGATTCGTCGTCCTTCTCGTAGTAGCGCTTTGCGAGATCGACAACAGTCCGACCGGCCTGCAGGAACAATTGTTCGCGATCAGCATGCGTCGCCAGCAACGTTCCGTTACCAGGAAGCGAAAGTCCAAGAGCCTCGGTAAGGCAGTTCATGGAGTTTGCGGTGAACATGCCTGAACACGAACCGCACGTGGGACATGCCGAACGTTCGACTTGTTCAACGTCTTCATCGCTGACGTTGCGATCCCCAGCTTTCTGCATTGCCGAGATGAGGTCGACCTTGACTTCGGCACCGGCAAGACGCGTCTTGCCCGCTTCCATCGGACCTCCAGAAACGAACACCACCGGGATGTTCAGACGAAGCGCCGCCATGAGCATGCCTGGAGTGATTTTGTCGCAGTTCGAAATACACACGAGTGCATCGGCGCAATGTGCGTTGACCATGTACTCGACAGAGTCGGCGATGAGGTCGCGGCTGGGAAGGCTGTAGAGCATGCCGCCGTGACCCATTGCGATGCCGTCGTCGACAGCGATGGTGTTGAACTCCTTTGCAACGCCACCTGAGGCTTCGATTTCTCGCGCAACGAGTTGACCCATGTCCTTGAGATGCACGTGACCGGGCACGAACTGCGTGAATGAATTCGCAATAGCGATGATCGGCTTCTCGAAGTCGTCATCGGTCATACCCGTAGCGCGCCAGAGGGCGCGGGCTCCGGCCATGTTGCGGCCTGCGGTTGTCGTTCGTGAGCGATACATAGGCATAACTCTCACGATAGTTCCCACCCGCCGCATCACCGCAGTCGGTTTGAGTTCCGAGGGCCTATGCCAAAGCGATAATCGCAGGGAACGGCGTTTTGGGAGCGGAGATGTTGAATCTCTGGCGGATATCGGCGATTGGAAGGTGCGCCATCGCCAAGTGATCAACAGCAAGAAGATCGACGTAACACTGCAGGCCACGAAGCAACGCGTCGAACACCAGGTCGGTCGCTCCAGGGCGAGCGAGCGTGCCAATTTTTGCCTCAAACGATGGCGGGGCGAACGAGCCGTATTCCATGATCGCTAGTACGCCAAGGAGGTAGGCCCAGTGGTCGTCATCTTCCTTCGCCCCGAGCAGGAATGCCCCTAAGGCAATCTCTTCCTGTGCCGTCGGCCCGCACCCGGCAATGAGATGACACATGTCGTGAGCAACGAAGAATGCGGGAACGCCAGGCTCTTCTCCGGGAAGCGCGAATCCGTTCGCTTTGTAGAACTCCACGTATTCGCGACCAAGAGTGCCGCGAGGCAAATCACGAAACGCTGCAACGCGTGCGACTAACTCCGGAGCGGCAACTTCGATTGCAAGATATTCATCGCGCAATGACCGTTCGGCGGTTACATCGACGGCCTCGCCCCACGCTCGAAGAAGATCATCGCTGATCTCGAGAATTTGGGTTTCGACCATTGCACGCGCCTGTGCCAGGCCAGGATCACCTTCATCTCCGCCCAGTGCGTCAACGAAGTCTTCAACGCTCTGGAGTTGTTCGTCAGAGAGTGGATGACGACACAACATAAAGAGGACGAGAAACATCCGAACACGACGTCGCAAGGGAACCGACGTAAACACCTCGCCCGCTTCACGGGGAGTGATCGGTTCCAACCCGTCGACATCAAGCGAATCGAGTCCGAAAATGATTCGAGCAAGATCGCTCAGCATGCCGCGCTGCTGTGTCGTCCCACCGTCGCCCGTGTCGATTGCCGATCGGATCACTCGCAGAAGCGGAAGAGTCAGATTTTCGTTTCCATCAAAGGTGATGCTCATAGCCTCGGATGGTACGCGCTGCGCGGTTTCGATTGAGGCCCAAACACGTTGAAAGCCCCGACACACGTGCCGGGGCTTTCACTTACCTGTGGTGGAGGTGAGGAGAATCGAACTCCCGACCTCTACGTTGCGAACGTAGCGCTCTAGCCAACTGAGCTACACCCCCGCAGGGGTCGTCAATCTACCGGACAGCGCGAACCGCCACGGAATCGACAGACCAAATGGGTCAGTTGCCGCCGACGACGAACATCCGAGGAACCGTTGCCTCTTCGTCATCGAACGCCGCCGGAGCACCGGTGGCCTGACCGGGAACAACCCCGCCGTTGTCCTGCATGTAGCGAACCTTGGCCTCGCGCTCGAGCTGCTGCTTCTGGGCGTTGGCGAGCAACACCACGTAGCCAGCAAAGGCCGCAAGGCTGAGCACGAACAGCAGGATCATGAGGCCGCCGAAAGCGAAGGCTCCGAGGAGGGTGACTCCGGTGGCTCCGGCAAGACCGAAGAGAATGTCGCGACGGCGCTTCTTCTGCGGCGACAACTTGGGGCGATGCGGAGCGAAGTACTCGCTGCCACGCAGCGGAGCAGATCCTGATGCAACCGGCACGACGGGGGTCGCGGATCCAGGAGCGGCACGCTCAAGGATGGAGAGATGATTCGAGAACGAACTAATCGAATTCACACGATGGTGTTCGGTACGTGAACGGATCCACGAAACGAGATACACCGCCCAAACGACTGCGAGCACGAACAGCACCAGAATCGTCATGACGTGACCTTCCTCGCAGAGATTGGGATGGGGCCTTTGGCGGGTTTCACGTTGCGAAACGGTTGCCGGTAGGCGTACATCGGGTGAATGAGATCGTTACGTTTCTACTACAAGCCACCAATCAGGCTCCAGCGAGCAACGAGGAAAAACCCTGATTTTCCTTGCCCTGTATGGCATAACGCCGATTCAACAAATCGGTCACACCGACGGATTTTCGTCATTCTCTGTTGTTCCGGTGAACGAGCCCTCAAGAACGTCATCTCCTAAAGATGCGTCCGGATCACGTTGGTACACACCGGAACGTCCCCCGGTCTTTTCCCACAGCGCAATCTCGCTGATGACCATCGAACGGTCAGAGGATTTACACATGTCATAGATCGTGAGCGCTGCAACGGAACATGCGGTAAGCGCTTCCATCTCGACGCCAGTGCGGTCGACGGTTTCGACCTGCGCTTCGATCTCGATGTAGTCGTCGTCAATGCGGAAGTTCACCGAGACGCCGCCGATCATGAGCGGATGGCAGAGCGGGATGAGGTCGGATGTGCGCTTCGCCGCCTGAATGCCTGCGACGCGAGCGACGGCCAGGACGTCGCCCTTACTGATCGCCCCTTGAGCTACCAACGACGCGGTTTCCGGAGTCATGTGAACCCGTCCACGAGCAATCGCCCGGCGATGGGTGACCTCTTTGGGCGTGACATCGACCATCCGGGCACGGCCCTGAGGATCGAGATGAGTGAGACCTCGGTCAGACATGGACCAATCCTACGTCCCTCCCCTCGTGTGATCCCGGGCGAGAAGGCAGACTGAAGACATGGAACCGACATTGGTAATGGGCGGATCAGCCGAGGGTCTCGACGATCAGGATTGGTCGGGCCAGTCCAACTACTTCGAATACTCCCGAGCGGCGAACCCCGTTGGTTCAGGTCGCATCCCGCCAGTAGCGATGGAACGCTTCCCCGCCGCCCGACACCAAGCAGTCTCAACCGGCATCATTGCGTTCGATCTTTCAGAGCAACTGTCGATAACTGAAGGTCCGGCGACATCGCCCGCGTTACTTACCTCATTCATTCGTATCGCTCCCGGCGCTTCGGTCGACACTGCGCCAGTTGCAACCTCAGAGCTGTACTACGTGATTTCGGGAACCGGCGTTTCGATTGTGAACGGTCGCGAACTCGAATGGGGCGCAGGTGACTTCTTCGTACTTCCTGCCAACTCGACCAGCGTTCATCGAGCGTCAACCGACACCACGATGTACTGGGTCACCGACGAGCCGCTGCTTCGCCATCTCGGTGTTGCTCCAACACACGCGAAATTTGAGCCAACGCGCTTTCCTGCTGAACGCGTGCAGGCAGAGCTTGTTGATGTCGAAACCTCGCCACATGCCACCGACCGAAATCGATTGTCGATCCTTCTCAACACAACTCCAAACGACATGACACAAACCGTCACACATGTGTTGTGGGCGATGTACGGACTACTTCCCGTGGGCGCAGTGCAACGTCCTCACCGTCATCAATCAGTCGCGCTCGACCTTGTCGGAGCGTGTGAACCCGGTTGCTACACGCTCGTCGGCCGCTCAGTTGATGAGGACGGGGAAATCATCGACCCGATTCGCGTCGATTGGGAACCGCACTCGGCATTCGTGACACCGCCGGGCATGTGGCATGCGCACTACAACGAATCGGGAGAACAAGCTTGGATCATTCCGATTCAAGATGCCGGTTTGCAGACCTACCTGCGCTCACTCGACATTCGTTTTGCGCCTTCGGCCCGCAAGTAGCCAATCGAAGGTTGGCTGCTAGCCGCCGATTTGGCTCATCGAACGAGTCGGTCGGATGAAGTGCACCTGATTGATCTGATGACCAGCCCACTTCGCACCAACTTCAGCAGTGATTGCGTCAGCGAGATCGTCATCGGTTGCGCCATTACGCAGAAGCGTGCGGAGATCGAGTTCCCGAGTTGCGAACAGACAATGCCGGAGCATGCCGTCCGCGGTGAGGCGAACACGGTCGCAAGATTCACAGAATGCTTCAGTCACGCTGGGAATGACACCGAACTCGCCGCCACCGTCGACATAACGCCAACGCGCCGCCGGGTCGCTTTCTCGCTCAGCAACGAGTTCCAACGGGAAGACGTCCCCGATTGCGGCAACGATCTCGGCTTTGGTGACAACTTGCTCGTTGGTCCACTCGCCTTGCGCATCGAGTGGCATGAACTCTATGAAGCGAACTGTCACTCCTCGTTCGCGCCCGAATCTTGCAAAGTCGACGATTTCGTCATCGTTCACGCCACGCATCACGACGCAGTTGATCTTCACGGGCGCGAGGCCTGCGCTCACCGCGGCATCGATGCCTGCAAGAACTTTGTCGAGTTCATCGCGACGCGTGATTTGCTCGAAACGGTCACGCTGCAACGAGTCGAGCGAGATGTTGATTCGCTCAAGACCTGCAGCCACAAGTGTGGGCGCCAGATTCGTGAGCGTGGTGCCATTCGTCGTAAGCGAAAGATTGACGCCGAGTGATGACAGTTGCTCGATCAACACCGGGAGGTTCGCGCGAACTGTGGGTTCTCCGCCGGTCAGGCGAATGCCATCGAATCCGAAACGTTCGACACAAACACGAGCGACTCGAGCGAGTTCTTCGTAGGTGAGGAGATCCTCGCGGGCCATCCAGTCGAGACCCTCGGCCGGCATGCAATAGGTGCAACGGAAGTTGCAACGATCGGTGACCGAAATACGAAGATCACGGTGTACTCGGCCGAACCCGTCGACAAGAGAAGTTGGTTCGGCAGCCATGTCAGGAGGTTACGGGCGCAGGAGCCGCACGCGCACCGTGGACCCAGCCTCGAGAGTTTCTCCGTCGGGAAGTTCCGCCAGAGCGTTGGCTGCGGCCATTGCTGCCATGTGATGCGAGCCTTGAGCGCCCGCCGAACGCACCATGTAACTGGAACTCGAGTCGTCCCATTCGCAGACGACTCGGGCGAAATGAGTCTTGCCGTCGGTACGGCGCCGCAGAGGCTCTGCAAGCACGCCATTGACGATTCCCACATCGAGGTTGGCCTCGGAGAAGCCCGACATCTTTCGCAAGCCGGGGCGACAGAAAAGTTCGTAACTCACCATCGACGACACCGGATTTCCCGGAAGTCCGAAGACGGGCACCGCAGTGCCGTCCGAGCGAGTCAACGTTCCGAATGCGAGTGGCTTGGCCGGCCTGATCGCAATCTGCATCCAGCGCATGTCGCCGATTCGATCCAGGACGACCTTCACAAAATCGAAGTCACCCATGCTCACGCCGCCAGTCGTGACGATCGCCTCGCAGGCTTCGGCGCCAGCCCGCATAGCGGTCTCGATGACCTGCTCATCGTCACGAGCAAGCCCAAGATCAACGGTGTCAAAGCCATGCGATTCAAGAAGTTTGCGCAACGTGAGTCGGTTTGAATCACGAATCTGTCCCGGCGCCAATGGTGAACCATCGTCGATGAGTTCGTCGCCAGTTGAAATGACGCCGACGACTGGTCGCCGCACAACTGCGATGTTCGTCACCCCAATGGTTGCAAGAACGCCAAGATGCGCAGCAGTGAGTTCCGTTCCGACAGCAATCACGGGATCGCCAGGATTTACATCGTCACCCGCGGGACGAATGTGTTGGTTGATCGAAGCAGACGATGTGACAACCACGATGTCGGCTTCAGGCGAACCTTCGGTGTCTTCCACCATCACGATGGCGTCGGCGCCAGGAGGAACTGGAGCACCAGTCATGATCCGCACCGCACAACCGGGCGCGACAGGTGAATCAGCACCCGACATGCCAGCACGGACCGTGCCCGTAACCCGCAGAGTGACCGGAACTGTCGCCGTGTCCGCAGCAACGACGGCATAACCATCAACAGCGGTATTTGCGAACGGTGGCACCTGTTCGGCGGCGACAACGGCTTCGGCAGTAATGCACCCGAGCGCGTCGTTCAGCACAACCACAATGTGTTCGTTTGGGAGACATCCGGAGAGGACGTACTCCCGGGCTTCGCGAAGTTCGATCACCGCAGTCGGGTATCGACAAGGTCGATAAGGAAGGCGCGAAATTCAGGACCGAGATCTTCACGTTCGATCGCGAGTTCCACTGTTGCTCGCAGATAATCCTGCTTGTTGCCAATATCGAAACGACCATGACTGAACACCCAGCCGTAGACGTCGTGATCGGCCAGAAGCAGCGCAATTGCGTCGGTCAGTTGGATTTCGCCGCCAACTCCAGGTGACACCTTTGCAAGTGCATCGAAGATGTCGGGCGTGAAGACGTAACGGCCCATGACCGCGAGATTCGATGGAGCGTCTTCGGGGGCAGGCTTTTCGACGATCCCACGCATTCGAACGAGTGAATCGGAAATGAATTCCGGATCGATCGATCCGTAACTTGAGATTTCGCGTGACGAGACTTCGGAGACTGCAACCACTGCCGCATCTCGCTCTTCGTACACGTTGATCATGTCGGTGAGAACGGTCGAGCTGTCGGCCATGATGTCGTCGCCAAGCATGACGACAAACGGATTGTCGCCCACATGCTTTCGGGCAATCGACACGGCATGACCCAGCCCGAGAGGCTCGCCTTGTCGAACGAAGTGAATTTCGGCGAGCTCGGCAATGCTGCGCACCTCGGCCAGCGCTTCGTCCTTGCCGCGTTCGGCCAAGAAATATTCGAGTTCGACATTGCGATCGAAATGATCCTCGAGGGAGCGCTTGCCTCGACCCGAGATGATCAGGATGTCATCGATGCCGGCGCGGACTGCTTCCTCGACGACGTACTGAATGGCGGGTTTGTCGACAACCGGAAGCATTTCTTTCGGCTGTGCCTTCGTGGCCGGAAGAAAACGGGTACCAAGACCAGCGGCGGGGATAACAGCTTTGGTAACTCGAGACATCGTGACTCCTCGTCCCACCGGGAACTACGGGGACGTGGGCGACATCGTAGGAGCCACACGACCTCTGCCCTCGCCCCCTTCCCACAGCCCGCCTGTAGGCCCGAACCCCTCGCTCGCTATGCTGGCAGTCCCAACGGGCGAGTGCTAACCGCTCCCCGCCTCCCCCATCTCGCCCTCGGCCCTGCCGGAGACCTTCGATGCCCCTCTATGACTACCGATGCAAAGACTGCGGCCACGAGTTCGAGGCCCAGCAAGCATTCACCGACGACGCTCTCACCGAGTGCCCATCCTGCGGAGGCGCGCTGAAGAAGAAGTTCGGTTCGGTCGGCATCGCCTTCAAGGGCAGTGGCTTCTATAAGAACGATGCTCGAGGCTCCTCAAGCACTTCTGCATCATCAACCACGTCAACGACTGGAAGCTCTGATTCCTCGAGTTCTTCAGGCACCAGTTCGACGAGCACGACACCATCGACCCCGAAACCAGACTCAGGTTCTTCGTCGTCAACGCCAAGCGCTTCCTAAGCAAAGGCCACACGGACCTCCCCTCGGCGCGTCGGACTCTCTAGCGTTCCGACGTTCCCCCACCGACCGCCCGTCCGTGGAGTCGCTGTGCGTCATTCTCAGGCCCAAACCTCTTTTCCGCGTTCGTTTCGCCGCTTGGCATCAAACACCAGAGTCCGATGGTTCCTCACCGCAGTTGTTGCACTCTGTTCACTGGTCTGGACGATTTCGACCGTGAATTCCGCAGACGCAGCCACATCTGCTTGGGGTCGGCGTCGAACCGTTCCTGTCGCAGCGAGTGATCTCGACCCTGGGCGCGTCATCACGACTGCCGACATCGTTTTCGTTGATCGACCAGTCGCCGTGGTTCCCGATGACGTCGCAGAGTCACCAATCGGACGAACAGTCACGAGATCGATCGCACGCGACGAAGTTGTCCTCGAACGACGACTGGCCGTTGGTGGCGCAAGCGGACCCGCATCGCAACTTGCTGAGAACTCTGTCGCGTTCGCAGTACCTTCCGATGCCAGCACGCCATCAACGAAAATAGGCGACCACGTTGTGCTCTACGCACCCTCCGAGGTGGTTGCAACCGCCGGCCGCACGGCAGGTCCGGCAACAAGAGTTGCCGATCATGGAGTTGTTGTCGCGATCTCGGAGAAGGCCGTCACGATTGGGGTGACGCTTGCCCAAGCTCCTGCAGTGGCTAAGGCACTGCTTTCGGCCAGCGTCATCATCGCCCTCGCTGACTAGCCCTCACCGTTCTCGGCATCTCGCGGCGGTAGCGTCACGTCGTGCCTAAATCTCCATCAACTGTGCCGAAGCGACATGGCGGTCGTCTCCTCGGACTTCTACTCGCCCTCCTCCTCACCACGGGCATCGTTCACACGTTCACCGGCGCCAATCGCGCAAATGCTTCGACCACCGAACTCGCCGCAGCAACGCAACTCACACCCGAAGAGCAAACCGCAGCGAAAAATCAGATGAGTACCTGGAAAGCAATGGTGCTCGGTGCAGTTGAAGGCGTCACCGAGTACCTGCCTATTAGCTCCACCGGACATCTCGTCGTTACGCAGCGCATTCTCGGAATCGGCGACACATCGGCAACAAAAGACGCCGCCGATAGTTACGCAATCGCAATTCAGTTCGGCGCGATTCTTGCGGTTCTTGTTCTGTACCGAAAGCGCATTGAATCAATCATCCGCGGCCTCGTTGGTCGCGACGCCGACGGCCGTAATCTTCTGATCTCTCTTGTCATTGCGTTCATCCCTGCAGTGATCATTGGTGTTGCAATCGAGAAACCGATCAAGAGCCATTTGCTCAACGTCGGTCCCGTCGTCGGCGCGTGGATTGTCGGCGGCCTCCTTCTTCTGTATCTCGCACCCAAGATCAAAGCCGATCGACCGGGAATGTCGATTACGCACATCCGGCCAAAGCAAGCCCTCATCATTGGCTGCACACAGGTTCTCGCAATGTGGCCCGGAACAAGCAGAAGCCTTGTCACGATTCTCGCAGCGCTCGCCGTCGGAACGACACTCGCCGCGGCGGTGGAGTTCAGTTTCCTTCTCGGCTTAATGACACTCGGCGCAGCAACGCTCTATGAGACGGCAAAGAACGGCTCGACGGTCATCGATGCCTACGGTTGGTTCAATCCACTGGTTGGATTGATCTTCGCTTTCATCTTTGCCGCACTTGCAGTGAAGTGGATGGTGACGTGGCTTCAAACGCGAAGCATGGCCGTGTTTGGCTGGGAGCGACTTGTTGTCGCTGCGGCCAGCATCGGTCTCCTGATCGCCGGAACGATCTAGAGCAAACGCTCAGCTACCGCCCAGCGAAAGATCTGCGATCACAATCGTTGGGCAACCAGTTCCACCGGGAAGCCATTCGATGTCGTCGCCAATGGCAACGATGTCGAGCAGCATCCGCTGCAAGGTTGATGCAATCGTCACTTCACGTACTGGTTCTGCCAGTTGACCGTTGCGAACCATCAGGCCTTCGATGCCGACCGAAATATCTCCGCTTACGAGATTCACACCGGAGTGAAGCCCTGTCATCGACTGCAAATACACACCGGTATCGATGTCCGCCAACAATGACTCGAACGAACCTACACCGGGAGCAACCGCCAACGCTTGGCAACCGACTGACGGCGTTGAAGAAACGCCGCGGACTGCGGACCCAGTACTCGGCCGTCCGGCGCGTCGACCCGAAGCACTGTCGTAGAGAAATCCCTGCAGAACGCCATCAACCACAAGTGGATTTCGGCGACAGGCCAAACCTTCGCCGTCGAACATGTCGGCCGCATACGAACGATGGTCGGTCGGATCGTCAACAAGGGTGAGTATGGGCGACGCGATGGCTTCACCAACGCGATCACCGAACGGCGAGCGGCCCTTCAGCACGCGTTCGCCCGTGAGCGTTGAACCAAGAAGCCCGGCAATTGTCGCTGCCATTCGCGGTTCAAGAATGATCGTGACTCGTTGCGACGGAACGGGCTTGGCACCGAAGAGACGGGTCGCCCGCAACACCGCATCGTCGGCAGCTTCGGCGAGGTCGAGATCATCGGGCCGGAAACCAACGGTTGATCCGCCGCCGGTGTAGGTCTCATCGCCATCTTCAGCGAGAGCGAGCGCACTCATTGAGCACCAAGCGCCGCGTCCGGCACCAGCGATTCCGGTGCTCGTGGCAACGGCGAAACGCGAGGATGAATCAGAAAAGGTGGCAACGCGAACGCCGGTGATGCGTGGGTCTCCGGCACGAACCATGCGCTCAAGTTCAAGAGCAAGGTCGATTTTTCGTGATGCATCCATAGACGCGACCGATGGATCAAAAGCATCGAATGGGACAGGCGCGACACCATCGGGCTCGGCGAGGCCAACCCATTCATCGGGTTCGGCAAAGGTGGCGTTGTCGCGTGCGTCGGACAATGCATCGGCGATTGCGTCGGGCTCAAGTGTTCCGGCCCAAGCGAAACCTTGGCGATGGTCGCTAACAACGCGCACACCGATACCGGCGCTCATTGCTGAGGTGAATGATTCGACCTCGCCGCCATGCGCACGCACAGTCGTGTACGAGGATCGAGCCACAAATGCTTCGACCTGTTCTCCGGTATGCGCATTGTTGGCAACAGATTGTGCAAGCGCGAGGAGATCAGCCGATTCCTGATCGGGCGGGTCGAAGCTCACGAGCCGGAAACGGTGAGATCGGCAACAACGAGCGAGACTCCCGACGCGTTCATCGGGAGGAACTCAAGATCGTTTCCAACCGCTTGAACATCACGAAGCATTTTCTGCAGAGTTGACGCGATTGTGAATTCGCGCACCGGCTCTGCGAGTTCGCCATTGCGAATCCGAAGACCTTCAGCACCAGTTGAAAAATCGCCGCTCACGGGATTCACGCCCGAATGAAGGCCAGATACCTCTTGCACAAGAACGCCATCGTCGATCCCTGCGATAAGTGAAGCTGGATCCGAAATGCCAGGGACAAGCGACACCGACAGACAACCGACAGACGGCGTGCTCTTAAAACCACGAACAGCGTTTCCGGTGCTCACCGTTCCGGCCCGGCGGGCCGAATAGGCGTTGTGCACAAACTGCTGCAACACACCGTTTTCAATCAACACATTGCGACGAGCAGCGAGGCCTTCACCATCGGCGTCGGTCGCGCTAAAAGAACGAACATCGGTGGGGTCATCGATCAGCGTTAGGAGCGACGAGCCGACTGACTCGCCCAATCGGTCGGCAAACAACGATCGACCCTTGAGCACTGACTCGCCATCGAGCGTGTACCCCAGAATTCCCAAGAACTGCGCCGTCACCCACGGATCGAGAACGACGGTGAGTCGACCGCTCGGGGGCTGAACTGCGCCAAGCATGCGAGTGGCACGCGAGGCCGCTTCGAGCGCGGCCCGTGTTGGGTCGAGTTCGGAAGGTTCACGACCAACTGCGAAGCCGAATCCGGTTTGCGTTTCGTCGCCCTCGCTCGCCATTGCATACGTCGCCACGTAACAGCTGGTCTCACTGCCAACTGTTCGGACCCCAGTGCTCGTTGCAATTGCTGCTTCAGAAATCGAGTCGGCGTATTCGGCGGATTCAATTCCTGAAATCCGGGGGTCGGCCGCCATTACGACTCGTTCGAGTTCAATCGCCATTGCGATTTTGTCTGATGTCGAAAATGACACCATCGCATCGCGATGAAGATCGAGGACAGGAATAGCCACTCCGTCTGGTTCGGCGAGGCCAGCAAATTCATCGAATGTCGCGAAGCTCACGTTGTCGCGCGCGTCGGCGAGGGTCTCGGCAATTGCAGACTCATCGAGACTGCCGGCATAGGCGAAGCCCTGGCGACCATCGACGACGATTCGGATTCCGACGCCCTGCGATTGCGCCGAAGACAACGATTCGACGTCGCCACCAAACACTTTGATTTCGGTCTCTGTGCCGCGAACAACGACTGCTTCGACCTGTTCGCCGGGCTTGGCCATTGCCACAACACGGTCGGCAATTGCCAAGAGTTCTTCGCTCATGCGGCGGTGCCGCCGATGGTCAGCGATGAGACACGCAGAGTCGGAACGCCATCGCCCACGGGAACGCCTTGACCGTCTTTTCCGCACGTTCCCGGAGGACCCATTGCGAAGTCGTTGCCGAGCGCGTCGATCCGCTGCAGAACTTCCGGACCATTGCCGATGAGATTTCCTTCGCGCAACGGTTCAGTGATCTTGCCGTCTTCGATCAAGTAGGCCTCGGTCATACCGAAGACGAAATCGCCAGTCGCAGTATTTACCTGACCGCCGCCGAGGTGCTTGACGTACACACCCTTGGGTGTTGAGGCGATGATCGAGTCAGGATCTTCTTCTCCGGCAAGGAGATAGGTGTTCGTCATTCGAACCATCGGAAGGTGTTGGTAACTCTGACGGCGACCGTTACCCGAACTCTGACGACCTTCTTTACGAGCGCGAAGGTGATCCCACATGTAGTCAGTGAGAATTCCGTCTTCGATCAGCACATTGCGTTGCGCTGAATTTCCTTCATCGTCGATTGCGATATTTCCCCACTCGCGAGCCATCGTGCCGTCGTCAACGACTGTGACGCCCTTTGATGCGACCTGCTGACCAACGCGCCCACGGAAAACCGATGCACCCTTGGAGACGAGATCGGCTTCGAGGCCATGCCCACATGCTTCGTGGAACAAGACTCCGCCACCGCCACTTCCGATAACGACGGGCATCTGCCCACTTGGCGCCGGTCGTGCTGCCAACTTTGTGAGGGCACGATCGGCGGCGTTGCGAGCCAACTGATCGATGTCGTACTTATCGAAAAGTTCGAACCCGATTGTGTGGCCGACACTTTCTCGACCGGTCTGCATTCCGGTATCGCCCGTCGCAACGCAACTAACAGCGAAGAACGTGCGCACGGTGTCGTCTTCAACAAACAAACCGTCGGAATTCGCAACGAGAATCCGCCGGCGGTTGTCGCCATAACTCACCGAAACCTGTGAGATTGCATCGCCAACCGAGCGAGCGGCTTCATCGGCGCGAGTCAGGAGTTCAACTTTGCGAGCCTTCGGGACATCGCCTGGATACGTCTCGATGTCATAGCCGCGCGACGCCGAACTGCGCGTGAGCGCAACAACATTTGCGCCCCCGCCACCGCTGCGCGCTGCAGCCGCGGCCGCTTCGGCTGCTGCGATGAGCCCGGCTTCGGTGAGATCAGCAGTGTGTGCGAACCCAGTGGTATCGCCAACGACAACACGGATGCCGGCACCGCGGTCACGACCAGAGGTCAGTTCTTCAACGCGGCCATCGTCGAGGACGGCCGACGCATTACGGCGATCTTCGGCGAAGACTTCGGCAAACTCGCCACCAGTGCGCATCGCAACGCCGAGAACTTCTTCGAGCACCGACTGATCGATCATCTGATTCTTCTCCGGTCCAGTACTGCGGGAGTGGTTGCGGAATTGGGCTCCGCTGAGCGTCTGAGCGTATCGGCGATGGCGTTGATTTGAGTGCCCAGGAACCAGTTCGAAGCCGGTCCGCACTCATTCGTAGACTCACGAGATGAACAATTCCCATCGACCGACCACGTTCGGTCCGCCGGATGCTGATGGGGCAGAACCTGGGCTCGGCGAAATCGCCTCGGTTTCGGTTGAGGGACTCATTGATGCGGTCGAAACCGCTGGCACCAAGAGCGAACGCCGCCACCGCTGGGCTCTTCCCTTGCGGATCGCGGTCAGCCTCCTGATGCTGGGAGTGCTGTGGTGGAAATTCCCCGAAATCGATTGGGGCGACCTCGTACCGGCGTGGAATCGCGAAACCATCCTTTGGCTTCTTGCGGCGACAGGCATGACCTTCTTAGGCATCGCCCTTTCCGCAGTTCGCTGGCAATCAGTTCTCCGAGCGCTCGGACTTCGTGAACGACTCCGGTTGCTTATTCCGCTTTATTTCGCCGGACAATTTGTGTCGAACGTTCTTCCCACAACAATCGGCGGCGACGTACTGCGCGTCTCACGCCTCTCCAAGGTCGACGGCGAACCAGAAACCACGTTTGCATCAGTGGCCCTCGAACGGCTCACCGGCTGGTTCGTCCTTCCACTGATCACATTCTTCGGTCTCGCCATTAATCCGGGTCTTCGTCAACTCGGTCGCGCAACGTTGCTTGCACTCGCCGTTGCGATCGTGACGCTCATTGCGCTTGTCGTTGTTCTTCTTGCGGCGAATCATCCACGCCTCGGTGGAAGATTCGCAGCCACCGACGGATGGCGACGTTTCGTCGACGCCATCCACCGCGGCATCACCGAGTTGCGTCGCCAACCCCTTGCCGCTCTTCTAATTCTCTTTGCCGGCCTCGTCTACCAAGTCGCGCTCTGCGTTGCCGCCCTCATGGTTGCGGCCGCACTTGGTTTCAGTTGGCTCGGACTCACCGCCCTTCTCGCCTTCTACCCCGCCGTCCTGATCCTTCAGGTTCTGCCGATCGGCATCGCTGGCTTGGGAGTGCGCGAAAGCGCGTTCGTCCTTTTCCTCGTCCCTCTCGGGGTACCCGCCGAGAAAGCGGTCGCCCTCGGACTCGTCCTCTACGTCATCAATGTCGTTGCCAGCCTG
>Ga0114960_10000278_pt1 | contig 42286 bp, 49 predicted proteins | sample C_130625_MF_Meta_FD_92637 | JGI IMG/M metagenome (GOLD analysis project Ga0114960, IMG submission 92637) | Freshwater microbial communities from Lake Croche, Canada to study carbon cycling - C_130625_MF_MetaG | ecosystem: Environmental > Aquatic > Freshwater > Lake | place: Lake Croche, Canada...
CTTAAATTAAGTACTCCACTCTGCTGGCTAGAACGAGAAGTTAAGTGCTCCCCATGATACAAAGCCACGGAGTGGCTTTGGTTATGGGGAGTACTTAACTTCAGTACTAGACGGTACCGTGGAGTACTCCACGATAGTGTGTCAATTTAACTTTTTTTAGGATAGTTGTAGAAGATAGAATGCCACTGGGAGGTGGACTGTTACAATTAGTAGCAGTTGGAAAACAAGACGTATATTTAACCGGTAATCCACAAATTACATGGTTCAAAATGGTCTATCGCCGCTACACGAATTTCTCCATAGAATCACAGGCCATTTATTTCGACGGCGACCCCGATTTTGGAAAGCGCCTCACATGTAATATACCACGCAAGGGCGATCTCCTCGGCCCTCTTATCCTAGAAGTAACCCTACCCGAGCTGCACCTCGCCGACGCCTCAGGAACACTGGCCGCCTACGTGAATTCACTCGGTCACGCTCTCATAGAGGAGATATCAATCGAAATCGGTGAGCAAGAGATTGATAAACAAACCGGGGAATGGATGGAGATTTGGTCGGAATTAACAGTACCACCAGGGCAGCGTGACGGCTTCAACGCCATGGTTGGGCGTATCGATGGAACACTTCCACCACCCGTAACATATCCCCCCGATAAAAATGCCGTATCAATCAACGGTACATACCAGTACGGTGCTGTCAAACTCTATATCCCTCTCCAGTTCTGGTTCAATAAGAACCCTGGTCTATATCTCCCTCTTCTTGCCATGCAGTATCATACTATACGCCTAAATGTGAAACTCCGGTCTCTCGACCAACTAGTTTACACCGCCGCGCCCTTGAACGCTAATCAAGATTGTGCCACGACGCCAAAGACCAAGAAGAATAAAATCATCGACCTACGGCTATACGGAGACTACATACACCTTGACGTCGAAGAACGCCGACGTTTCGTCTCGAATTCTCACGAATACCTCATCGAACAGCTCCAATACACATCAAAAATCAGCATACCGGCAGCTACAAATACGGCACTCATCCCTCTCGAGTTCAATCACCCTCTACGCGAAATAGTATGGATTCATCAACGTGATGCCATGGAAAAGTATAACGAATGGTTCAATTACAGCTCCGTGTCAATTAACGAGCGCGGCGCTCGTCGTGATATGCTCCAACAGGCCGTCCTCCAGCTCGACGGCTACGACCGGTTCGAAATCCGCGACGCCGGCTACTTCCGCCTCGTCCAACCCTTTCAGTATCACTCCAATGTCCCACTAAACCAGTTCATATATGCTTACTCATTTGCGATGAAACCCGAAGAGCTACAGCCCTCTGGGTCTTTGAATGCCAGCCGCATTGATTCTATAAAATTACAGATTGCCCTCCGACCTGATCCAGCAGCCACGGTTTTACCTACCGATCCGAATTACGTACCACCTCGTGGCAATTCACATGTTCGAGTCTATGCCACAAATCACAATATTCTACGTGTTGTTAATGGGTTTGCAGGCCTAGTATTTAAGATATAATGATATAACAAGGAAATGGCAGCCGCTATCCCTAGTGGAGGAGCAGGTCAAACTATATTACAACAACTTGGGGTTGGAATACCAATGCCATTTTGGACTTTGAAGGCACTAACTATTTTTCCAGTAACTGGAGTTCTAGGGTTAAATCATGCTGCTATGAATAATCAGGCAGTTGCCTTATTAAAAGCCGGCTCACTCCTTGTCTCAGCAATCACTATTGCGTTCTTATTACCGTATTATCCGTGGTTCTTACGCAAATATATAGTACTTTTTTCAAGACTCGGTCCATGGTTCATGTTTGATATTTTCGAAGTATTGAATGCGAATTTCATGACGCATGGCTTCCGATTACCCTTGAATATTACACTAGAAGGGTTGACACACTCTAAACACACGGATGGAAGATGGAAACTAACTACTGCAATGGCCGCCTCGATTATGGCCACCTTCGCCGCTTCGGGCGTTGCTGTAGCAAGTTATTTGCCAGCAAACATTGTTCCAGCGAGTATTTCGCAGAACATCGCCCTTATTTCAGGGGGTTCTGGCGTCCTCTTGGGAGGTGTTGCCCTTGCCGCACTTTTTATGTCTAAGAGTCCTGCTACAGGGGGTTTCACGCCTCTACCAATGACAGGTGGCGGTCTCCCACCTCTTTCCCATTTCGCAGATAAGTTATTGTCATCAAAGGATGAATCGTATGCTTTTTTTGCAGTCCTGGCGCTAATTGTTTTGGGCGGTGTTGTTATAACGGCATCTAAAAGTTAAGTATCTATAGCTAACATATAATGAAGTACCTCATGGAGCAGGCAGAGTTTGAGACCCTTATTGGTCGCGGTGAGTATCCTGATGAGAAAGTCCCACCATTTACGGTTGTCTACTTCACAGCCACTTGGTGTGGGGCGTGTCGGTCAATTGACCTGGCCGCACTTGAGAGTGCATTTCCTCTAGTGAATTGGCTCAAGTGCGATGTGGATCAGAATAATTATACACCAGGCTACTGTTCTATTCGCTCTATCCCGACATTTATGGCGATTAAGGACAAGAAGATTGTGGGGCAGCTACAATCAAATGACAACGGAAAGATTACGGAGTGGCTAAAGAATCTCTAATCGACAAATAGCTGGGAATGAAAGATTCCTATGATATTTTAATAGTAGGTGCAGGTATTGCAGGGTTATACACCGCAATTGAGTACTTGAAACGAAAGCCGAAAGCCCGTGTCGCAATCGCTGAGGCATATCATATTGCCGGTGGGCGTATGTCAACCTTCTCAGCTGATATCTCAGGAGTCCACTATCAATGGGAAATGGGTGGAGCGAGAATTTCAGAGCATCATGGGCTACTGCTCGGACTTTTCAAAAAGTATGGACTCGAGACAATTCCAATTTCAGGCCGCCTCCAATTCAAGGAATCCGGAGCATGGCCTCTAGAGCCGGACAATTTCGGTCCAGCAATTCCAATTACACTCGAACCTCTGGCGAATCTTCCAAAAGAAATTCTTGGAATGAAAACTATTCGCCAATTACTTTCCACTGCTCTCAAGCCGAAGGAATTGGAGGATCTTCTAATTCGCCACCCCTATCGCGCCGAATTGGATACCATGCGAGCCGACGTTGGCCTGAAACTTTTTCAAAATGAATTCGGACCTTCGGAGAAATACTTTTTATGCAAATCCGGACTTTCCAATCTTATAAAAAAAATGGTGGAAGATTTTGAAAGTCGTGGAGGATTTCTTTTTCTCAAACACAAACTTTTGGAAATCCGCGGAGACAACGAATTCATTTTCAAAAAAGTTGGAGGAGGCTCCGCCGAAATTGTTTTCCAAGCCGCCAAAACTGTTTTCGCAATTCCTTCTACCGCTCTGGCCCGGCTCGCTCCCTTCACCTCTTGGCCTACTCTGAAACATCTTACCATGAGACCCCTTCTCCGACTTTATGCAGTTTTTCCAAAAGGTCCAAACGGGAAGCAATGGTTTGAAGGACTCCCAAAGATTGTTACGGCTGCCAGGCCCCGCTATATCATACCAGCCAGTGTTGAGAATGGCTCTATCCAGATTTCCTATACCGATTCTACGGATGCAGAGCCGCTCATTGAACTTCTTGAGAAAGATGGCGAGGCGGCTCTAGGGGCCGCAATTGTTAGGGATCTCAGAATTCTTCTGGATAAAACAATTCCAGATCCACTGTTTGTGAAGGCCCATCCTTGGAAAGACGGGGTCACCTATTGGCTCCCCGGTGATTATGATTCTGTAGAACTCTCCAAGAAGGCTATTCGACCCTTCCGTAAGAAGCCCTGGTTCGTTGTTGGCGAATCCTTTAGTATGCGCCAGGGCTGGATGGAGGGGGGTTTAGAGCACGCTAAGTCTGCTCTTCCCAACATAATAGATGGATAAGCACCTCCTGCTCGCCTTGTTTCACATAGCACTCGTTGTACCTTTTTTTCTCTATATCGGATTTCAGCGTGCAGCAACACCTGAGTGGGTCTATAATCTCCTCTTCGGCCTGGGCCTTTTCATTTTAGCCTATCACGGAGTCATGGCGGGAATCCGGTTAATGTCACAGAGCATGGGGGCTTGGGTAAATCTCATACATGCTTTAATAATTGCTCCACTCATGCTATACATTGGTTATTATGGAAAAAAGACACAGCGTCCTGCCTATGAAATGCTGCTAATCATTGCCTTTGGAGCACTTGGATATCACCTCAAGTCGCTGATAGAGTCTACGCAGACGTTTATGAAGGATGATTAAGGATGTTCGCAAGCTCTGCAGCACGAATTGCCTCATGTACTGTAATACATGAGGCAACGTGATAATGAAAGGCTGTCAGGGAATTCAATTCCTTCTCGCACACCTTGCATGTTAGGTTATCGCGCACGGCTTCCACTTCTTCCTTACAGTGCATTCGCACGTAGTGAATAAGGAGATTCGACTTAGTGGGAGATCCCTTGAATCTACAAGCCTGGGGGCATCTGTAAAGAGTTACACGACTGTGCTGGGTATTTACGTGAACGTCGAGTGAATACTTAGCCTTGAATTCCATCTTGCAGTGGTTGCATTTATAGGGGAGACTCGTCTCGTGCGATTTCAAATGATAGTGCATAGTGTTCTGTTTTTCTCGAGTTTCACCGCACACGTTACATACAAATTCTCCTGCAGAGTTCTTAGTGTATTTATAGACCATTTGGTGTTGAAGAGGGTCACGGAGTTTTCAATTTTAAGGTCTTAGCATCTACGTGAAGCCCACCACTTCTTTGCTCCCGCCGAAGCCGCCTTAGCTCTCTTAGCAATATCAGCATCTGTCGTGTGATATGTTTTCCCGCACATCAAGAAAGAGTGGACCCGCGCATAACCCCACTGCTGCTCGGTCGCCCCGGGTCGATGCCCTGTTCTCCAAGCAGCCATTCCGCGATTGTAGCATTCCCTTATAAACTTGAGAGGAACACCTGTGGCCTTCGCCTTCGCCTCTAGTGACTTCGCCTCAGGGAATTTACGCTTCCAGGCGGCAGTGTAACCAGATTTCCGTGTTTTTACACCACGGTCCGTCTTGAAACCGATATAGGCCGTCGCGTTCTTCCATAATTTCGATCCGAATTTCGCGATTTCTCGGCGCCGCTCAGCCTTTTTTGTGGCCGATAACCCACTAAAATAACGTTTCGGAGATTTACGGGTCTTAGGCATCTCTTATTATATGGGCTAAAAGATTTGGCCCATCATCATATAAGATGATTATTGCAACTTTAGCAATCGGCCACGACTTCTGTGAAAGCTTGGCGGAATGCTTGAAATCTAAGGTGGACTACGCGGCTAAACATGGCTACGTCTATAAACAGGGAGGTGAAGAGTTTTGGGACCGTGATAGACCTATACCGTGGTCGAAGGTGCCGTTTATTCTTTCAGTTTTAGAGGGGGCCGACGAAGGAGTCCTCGTCTGGTTGTCCGATGCCGATGTACTAATTACTAATCCGGCACTGCGGGTGGAGGACCATGTACCCCTCCTACCTGTTGGAAAAGACATGCTAATGCTTATTGATGCCTGCGGTCACCTGAATTCCGGAAATCTTTTGATGCGGAATACGGCATGGCTACGGGATTACTGGAAGCGGGTGGGCCAGCAGACGGATCTCCTATACCATATTTGGTGGGAGAATGCTGCTATGATTAAGCTACTAGAGACTAATGCAGACGACCTAGCGCACACTGAGATTTCAAACGAGCATACGCGGTTCAACTCGTATTTACAGGGGCTTCCAGGGCAGCCACTATGGATGCCAGGGCAGTTCCTCGTTCATTTTGCAGGCGTCTATGATGTTGCGAAAATTAAGAAGCTTACGGGGGCTATAAAGTCTGGAAAAATCCCCAGACTGGTTGGAGAAAAAATCGAATATATAAGTATAAATGGAAAACAGCGCTAACAATAGTAATAGTGAGGAAATGATGGGGGGCCAGAACGACATGCGTAAGAACATGATGGGCGGCCAGAATAACACGATGACGAAGATGATGGGCGGCCAGAACAACACGATGACGAAGATGATGGGCGGCGGTCGCCGTACGCGTAAGAACATGATGGGCGGCCAGAACAACATGATGCGTAAGAACATGATGGGCGGCCAGAACAACACCATGACGAAGATGATGGGGGGCCGCGGTCGCCGTACGCGCAAGAACATGATGGGAGGCCAGGCCATGGCACCAAGAATGAATATGATGGGGGGTGCCAAGCGCGCCGTCGGCACGCACGCGGAGGTCTGGCACGGCACGGCGGACCACACGAGCGGCGGCCTCAAGAAGCGCGACCTCATGAAGAACAAGCACGGCCGCATCATTTCCAAGAAGAAGCACGCTCTTGGCAAGAAGGCGCTCAAGAACCTTGTTAAGGCTGGGTTCAAGGCGAAGAAGGGGACATTCAAGCTTTTCCGTAAATAAACGGAAAAGCTGTTTAATAGTCCCGCCTTTAGCGGGACTATTAACAAGTTATTTCGCAAGTAAGCTTGCGGAAAAGCTCACCGCCCAAGCGAATCGGCAATAGATCTCAAAAGCTCAGCCGACTCCTGAAGCGTAAAGTTGCTTTGACTAGCGCCCTCTGATGGGTCAAACCAATACAGAAATCCTTTCTTATCCGATTCTCCAATGGAGGACCAGACAAGACCGAGTTCTGATGCACGAATTTCCTTTAGAACTGACGCGACCTTGTATTTTTCAGTTGTCAAAGCCCCTACACGACCATTTAGAGCAGATTCAATCACATCGGCTGCCGTATCATGCGTCCAGAAAATCGCATCCCACTCCGAAGATACTGGTACATTCGTGCCGAGACCGATTAGCGTAAGCCCATCACGAGCCAAATGATTATAGACCTGCGCCGATGGCTCACCGGACCCCCAAACAAGTCGCACAGGCTTCGCGCAGTTTGTGACATATGTAATGGCGAGACGAAGGTCCGAGTTGTCCTTAATCACGAAAACCGCATCCCATTTCATTCTTAGGAGCCAGGGGTCCAAAGCGCTTGTGACAAGCACACGCCGTCCTCTTTGCGCTACCTCACTGTCTATCACAGCCAGGCGTGACCGCACGAGACCTGGTAGGAGTGCAGGGGAACCTATACAGTATAGTTTGCGACCCTTCAGACGCTCTGAAAACGCCTCTAGACGAACCTCGTCAGTCATTATTTGCTATTGTGATAGATGGTTTAGACCAGGCTTCGCCAACTAAAATTAACTAGCACAACCCACATTAGAGCCACAAAATGTTTAGTTGCTTTAAAGCAAAACCCGCCTATAAATACGAGGTCCTCAGATATGATGGCGCGGGATGTTTATTTACAAATAATCAGCTCGTGCTTGCGGGATATCAGCCGAACAAGACTGCATCTTACATTAGCGGTATCGGCGGGTCTAAAATGCCTGGTGAAACCTTTCAGCGGACAGCCTACCGAGAGACTCTCGAAGAGCTCTTCCATGTGAATACATTTCCAGCCGGCCTCATCGAATCCATTGAACTTGTCCTCGAGCCCAAGCGTATTATACAGAACGGCACTTATGTAGTTATTGTTCTCTCTTTCACCGACCTTGAGCTGATTCTGAAGGCATGTAAGTACTATAGACTAGTCAGCCCAGTGTACGACAGTATCCCTTTAAAACTTAACGACCTTATTCTGAATCGGCATCCTGACCCCAGCGCTGAGATTACATATTTATCACTAATACCATTGGCAAAAAATGTGACGATTGACCCATACTTTGTGGAGGATTTGAATATTAGTTTAGGGTCTGAACTGCCCTAGATACTCGCGCATACACTTTCGTATCTCTTTCGTATCATCCTTGAAAGGTTCGCCATCAACCCCCTCCAACAAGATTTTTTTCCCTACGATTTTAAAAAGGTCTTCTATACCCTTTATACGTATAGTAGTATCAGTACTAAGATACTTTTTGCAAAAGAAAATATCAGATTTCAAGTATTCTTCGTCATCCATTAGACCAGTTTCCTGAAGAACATCGAGGCCGAGTCGAAATATTTCCATCCGCTCGGGGCTTGTTAGTTTCGGATCAAAGGCAGTCGGCTTGAGATACTTCACACCCTCGCCATAGAGTTTATGTCTCGGATATCTATCATCAACAAAAAGAATATCGCTCGGCTCAATGTGTCCCTTCACATCGCACAGGTCTGTGAAAATCGCCTTGAGGGTCTTGAAGCTTTTAGCCGGTTGCCCGTCCGTTTTTTCTTTCCAGTCCTCTCTGCGAATAGGGTGTGTTGCATCGACGAGACACTCAAATAGCCCAGGACACTTGTATGTGGTTTCTATGAGGGCCTTGGCTATACGCGGCGTGAAGCTGTTCCACGTATTTGAATAAATGACGACTGTTCCCTTAGTCTCGCGTAGGGGCTTAATGAATTCACCCAGGTTCGGTCTCAGGATCGTCTTGAGAATTTTAGGCGATTTCAAGAGTTTCTTGATATAGAGGGCCTCTGCACGGCGCAGCTTTGTTTTGAGAGAAGTACTTAGGCGCAGCCCAGGATTTATTTTCCTATTAAATGTGTTTTCGATAGTGTCGACGCTGAAAAAATCGGCCCAGATGCCTATGTGATAAAAGAATCCGAGGGTGTTATCTAGATCGAAGGCGACTAAGGCCATGGTGGGGCTCCTTAATATGGAGCGCGAGATAAAATTGAAAATGATTGCAACTAAATAAATTATAATAAATGGAAAGTTATAAAAGTTGTACTTCTGCTGGAAAACCTTGGAGCAAGAGTGAAGATAATCAACTTATTAAAGAATATAATGAAGACAAGTTATCTTTATTAGATATTTATAAAAACCATAAACGAACGCCAGGTGCGATTACTGCCCGTTTAGTACGTCTTAACATTATTGATAGAAGAGATAGTATAAGAGGTTATTTAGAATATGAAAATAGTGATTTATATAAAGAACTTTGTAAAAACAAAGAGTATAAATATAGTGAGGCTAAAAATAATCAACCATTAATTACTTCATCTTTTGGATCATTAAAAAATTCATCTGATATTTTACAACTACAAAAAGATGTAAATGAAATAAAAGAAAAGGTAAATAATATTCTTGAACTGATGCATATGATATATGAGTTCGAGACCGAATAGAAATTTAAAGTAAATACATAAGTATTAGATTTTATTCTTTCTAAATATCTTTTGCATGATAATAACTGCTTTTCTTCTTAAAGAGTATTTTATATTATAAATTATGTGCGATATTCCTCCTCTTGGGGCTTTAAAAAAAGATACTGGAGAATATGTTTATCCGCGAATTGCTAACAAAAGTGATAAATATATTTGCCCTGATTGTAAAAAAGACTTAATACTAAAAAAAGGTAATATTAGAATTCACCACTTTTCTCATATTAAGGATGATAATCCTTGCAATTATTATAATAAACCATCTGAATCACAGATACACAAAGATGCTAAAATGTTATTGAAAAATCTATTAGATAATAAAAAACAACTAATTTTTATCAGAGAGTGTCATAGTGATGTCGTGGGGTTCTGCTCTAAAAATACAGAAGAATATGAAATACCTGAAATAACGGATAACTCTCAAATAGTTCTTGAATATCGGTTTGATTACAATGGATTAAAAATTGCCGACGTTGCCTATATAGATAATAATGAAATTGTGTGTTTATTTGAAATTTATAATACACATCGAACTGAAGAAATAAATAGACCTGATCCATGGTTTGAAATAAATGCTATAGAACTTATAAATGCAGTTAATACAAATGATAATACCGTAAAAATAAAATGTATTCGCAAAAATACATGTGAAGATTGTAAATTAATAAAGTGTAGTCGTTGTGATAATTTATGTCCTAGGGTAATTATGAATACTAATATTGTTAAAAAATGGTGCAAAGAATGTGATGTATATTTTTATGGTAAAATATATTTGTTTGTTTCATTTCAAGAAAAAGATGAAATAAAAAAGTATGGTGGTAAATTTGATTCAACTTATAAAAAATGGTATATAGATGCATCAAACAAATATAAAGAAACTATTTTATTGAAATGGAAAAAATGGGAGCCTTGATGATAAAATTGATCCCAATTTCTACAATGCGTTTTTTTCAGCCCCGAGTTTTTGGACCCTTTTACTAAAAGAGCATGGACCAAGCCTACATCCCCCTCAAGCCCCACGCAACGCCTGACACGGTCAAGCCTTACCTAGAGCAAATGTCCCCCAAGGAACGCGAACTACATGAACTCGCCATTAAGCTTCTCGGCTCCTCGTACTTTATCGAATACTCGCACGGCTATCTGAACTGGTTAGCTAAACAGAAATCTTCATAACCCGCAAAGGCACCCCCCCGTAAGCCGCTGCCATTTCACTAAAAGACGAATAATACGAGCCTAGAATCTCAGAGCAGCGGCTCAGGCAATAGAAATCGAGCATAGCCTCGCGGCAACCAAAGGGGTCATTGCGTGAGAGAATCGTAGCCGACCCTGTAAGAATTCTCCCAGGAAATCGGCGGACAGCCTCCTCACGCTCTTCCATAGAATCCGTTGCAACATAGAACATTGTAGCTTCAGGGTAGGCCGTCATGGCCTCCCAGAAAAGCTCCGATGGCGATTCCTTAATGGAGGCATTGTTGTCCCCACGACGAATGTGGACTCCCACGATAGGGCCAGAGAGCTTTGCAAAAAGATCTTCAAACATACACTGAACGAATTCCGCAGGCCTCAGGGACCGCAAATGAGCCAAAAACCGGCCCTGGTCGGCCCTGTAAAACTGCCCGTGCGACTTGATTCGGATTGGCCGTTTCTCGCCCGCGCGCTGATACACGAAATCCCATTCCTCATCCGATTGAACTGACTTCGCCGTGGCCCATGCGCTGTGGCCTTGTAAACGCCCGTCCTCGAGGCGAACCCAGGGCGGTAAGGAGGTCACATCAAATAGGAATTCAAAGGGTGCGGTGTGAATTCCTACATCTGGGGTCCATGATACAATCAGAGAGGGTGGTCGAGTGCCGTCGTCATTTAGAGGGATTATATCTTCGGCAACGCACATTCCACTGACAAGAGCGCGGAGTCTATTTGCAAAGCCGGCGCAGACTTTTAACTCTAGGGGGGGATTCATCTTATTAGTCTTGTTGAAGTAAATTTTAAGCTGTTGCTTACCGCATATAATATCAGCATGAAGTACCGTATCTGTTGGATTACTTCCACTGGATATAGCGGTCACGGTGAGTATTGTCTGACTCGTGAGTTGGCCGAGAATTTGCTTGTAAAGTTATCCGTTGAATATCCTGAAATTAAACATTGGATTGAATGCGATGAAATTGCCGGTTAAGGCTACCGTTTAGTACTCCACGGTAGATAAAAATTGAAATCAGATAACCCCAACCCCTATTTTTAATACCATGGAAACCTGTGCCATTTGTCTCAATCCGTACACAAAGAAGCTTCGGCAAAAGGTTCTTTGTCAGTACTGTCCCGAGCATGCCTGTAGAACTTGTCAGCAAAACTACCTGCTCTCAAGCTACGAGGACCCCCACTGCTTCACGTGTAAGCGCGGGTGGAGTTCCGATTTCATGGCGGCGAATTTTCCCCTTATCTTTCGCAACGGGACCATGCGCCTCCACCGTCGCAAGATTCTATTCGAGCGTGAAAAGGCCATGCTCCCTGCGATGCAGGTTTTCGTCGAGGCTCGGCGCAATGGCGCGCGCGTTAGTGCAGTTTATAACAAGATTTCGCACGAGTTGGCGGAAAAGCATCAGGTCTATTTAAACCACCGCAATGCTGTGAGAGTATTCGAGCGCGATGTATGGGCCGAGCTCCTAACTAAAAAAGCACAGGGACTAATCACTCCCATCCAAATGCCGGTATACCGAGCTGCAAAAAAGAAGTGGGCCGAGCTACATGATGCAGAGATCGCTTATTCTAGAAATATCTGTAATCCTTTGCGTAAGCTACTCAATGACGCCTGTCGTGAATTGTCATATTGGAATCATCGCTATATCAATGGTAGTGAGGCCACTGAGAAGCTGAAGCGGGAGTTTCTGATGCGATGCCCTGCAGAGGATTGTCGTGGATTCCTTTCGACTGCCTACAAGTGCGGAATCTGTGAAAAGCATACCTGTGCCGATTGCCTGGAATGTCTTGGAGCGGCCGATGAGAGTCTCGAGGCCCTGAAGGCCGCTCATACATGCAAGCCAGAAAACGTGGAATCTGCAAAGGCTATTAAGAAGGAGACACGGCCTTGCCCTAAGTGCGGGGCGCGGATCTTTAAGATTGACGGGTGCTTTGCAAAAGATACACCGATTCTTATGTGGAATGGAGAAACCGTCATGTCACAAAATATTAAAATCGGTGATGAACTCATTGGTGACGACGGTAATAAACGGATTGTTGAAGAGCTATGCTCTGGTGAAGATGATATGTATGAGGTAAGTCAGACGCGTGGTATGTCATATAAGGTGAATAGCAAGCATAAGCTTGCTTTAAAGCCATATAACAATATCACATTTCGGAGTGAGGCTAACATATGGATTGTAAAATGGTTCAACAATACTTACTTCTCAACAAAGCAGTTTCCTACAAAAGAAGAAGCTACTGCCTTCCTAAACGATTTGAATCTTCCAGATGTAGTTGAAATCACTGTTGATGATTATATGAAGCTTTCACAGACTACAAAGGATTCACTTTATGGATACAGAGCGAATGAAATTAATTGGCCGCATATTGATGTATCAGTAGACCCATATCTTATGGGTCTGTGGCTCGGTGATGGTGTAAACAATGGAATGAATTTCGCATGTAATCCTAAGAGTGACTCTGAAATCATTCGCTATATCATTGGTTGGTGTGATAAGAATGGGGGCGAGTTAGTACATGACGCCGCACATTGTTTCCGTGTACGGCGCGCTGGTCTTACACAGGGACGCGAGGCTATGAACCATGGAGCAACTTCTGCAGACTGCAAGGGCTGTCTTAAGAATAAATGTGATTTATGCGATCTCCCAAATTCTAAACTTGAGAGAAATGGTAGACTCAATAAGAATCCGTTAAAGGATGCCCTTGAAAAGTATAATCTTATTCAGAATAAGCACATTCCTCGTGACTATATTGTAAATGACAGAGATACACGTCTCCAACTTCTTGCAGGTTTGATTGATACCGATGGATATGTTGGGAATGATGGAAAGCGAATTATGATTTCACAATCAAACCATTCTATCGCAAAAGATATTGCGTTAGTTGCACGCTCTTTGGGATTTGTAGTGAGTGTTGATATTGTTAAAAAGGAAAATGTACCATTTCCAGGTATTCAACCTAAGACGTACCCTCCGCACTTACGCGTATCAATCTCTGGAACAAATCTATCAGATATTCCCACACTGTTGCCTCGAAAGAAGTGTCACGATTCTAATCCTAACAAGGATTGGTTTAAGACAACTATTAGTGTAAAGAGTATTGGAAAGGGATCCTACTTCGGTTGGTCGGTTAATGATAATAAGCGGTTTATCATGGAAGATATGACAGTTTTAAGAAACTGCGACCAAATGTGGTGTACCGTCGATGGTTGTAGCACAGCTTTCAGCTGGAATACCGGTCACGTTGTCACAGGTCGCGTCCATAACCCGCACTATTACGAGTGGCTGCGTCGCAATGGCGGCGGTGCGCCTCGCGAGGTTGGCGATATTCCCTGTGGTGGCGTGCCAAATGCCGGCATATTTATGCGACATGTGATTCGCAGCGCCCTAGCGACCAATGAAAAGAATGCTCTACTTGAGATTCACAGACATCTCTTGGATATTGAGGCACGCCTAGTGGTCTATCCCGCGAGACCAGACGCACTCATGAATAAGGAACTGAATGTACGCTATCTCATGAATGAGATTACAGAGGATGTGTGGAAGCAGAAGCTCGAGCATACCGAGGCGGCCTTTAATCGAAAGAAGGAAATCGGTCAGCTTCTCCAGACCTTTGTGACGGCTTCGGCGGATATTCTACAGAGTATTGTGGGTCGAATGGAGGACACATCAGTTTCGGCGGACAGCGTGGCGGCCTTTATTCGCGAAGTCGCAATGCCACAACTTGAAAGTCTGCGCTCTTATACGAATGAATCTTTCGCCACGATCGGAACTAGTAGGCGTATGGCGGTTCCACAGGTCGGTTCGCACTGGGAATGGATTGGCGTGAGAGCCCTTTATAAGATGCCTACACTGGCTGTCAATGAGATTGTAGAGGCGGATAACGTGATGGCTGGATATGATACGGAGGATGTGGAGGCGGCCGAGGCCTTATAGACCTTGCAAGGCCTAAGCCAAAATCTCCTTAAAAATATAAGATATGCGCCTAAAGTTGCCCGCATTCGCCATTAATCTTGATAAGAGCCGCTTGCCATATGTTTTTAATTTATCAACCGACACCTCGATTCCTATCATCATTTCAAAGGCATCCGATGGCTCCGAGTACTGGGACTCAGGTATCCAAATGAGACACCCCTGGGGCAACGAGCGACTCACTCCAGGCATGATGGGTTGCACGAAGTCTCATATGAATCTGCTCGACGATGATAATCGTCACGGTGTCTATATTTTTGAAGATGATGCCGAACTTGTAATGCCAATGGAGGATGTCGAGAGATTTCTTGACGATGTTCTAAAAAGCCAGGGAGACAATTGGGATATTATTCTTCTCGGCGCGAACGAATATGTGAATTCAAAGCCCATTACGCATGAAATCAATCGTGTATACCGGTTCTGGGGTACGCACGCAATGATTATTAATTCCATCGCCTATGATTTTATTAAGAAGACGTTCTATGATGCACTAGATGAGGGCATTTTTCTTCCAGCCGATTGGATGTATAATGAGGCTATTCGCCAGTACAAGCTGCGCGTTTTTGCTCCGAGCTCACCGAAGCTCTTTTTCCGTCAGGTGCCTGGGCTGGTCTCGGCGATTACTGGGAAGGTCCGCTAATGGCCTTTTAGTAAAAGGCCCCAAAAACTCCATGGCCTCTAAAGGACCGCTAATGGCCTCTAAAGGGCCGCGCCTAGGAGAGGAGACCCCCACCGAATAATATTACTAATAAAAGCACTATCCAACGGCCTCGTATACATTCTAAAATCGAAAATCGACCCCTTTAACAGCTCATCTCGGAGTTCATATTCTCCAGGCTGATCCGTCCAGTTCGACTTTCCAATATAGTTCTTCTCCGTGTACTGATTCTGCGGGAGATATCCAGACTCCTGTGTGTAGACGACATTGCCATTTATGTAAAATTTTATATCCGGTCGCACAGCATCCATTGAAGCCGCCGTTACAACAATATGCGTCCATTCATTGAGCCCCACCGCCTTATTGATTTTCACCTGCATCTTACGGAGCGTCGAATCCCAGACCTCATAAATAAGTGTGGCGCGCGACTTCTTGGCATTCGGGTCGGTCGGCTTCGGCCTATTATTAATCTGCTGCGCCTTCGATGGGTCAGCGTAGATTTCCGCACCAGGGCAGACAAAATCATCAACGTTTGCCCGTGACATCAAATACAGGTCCTGCGCCCGCATCTCAGGACACCACTGTGCCCCAGACCCTGGTCCTGGCACCGTCGTCTCGGGGCATCCAGACCCTGGGCGCAGCGTGTTGTCACCCGAATCTGCATCACCCTTGCCGAGAATTCCCAGGAAGACGTTGTACTTCCCTGCACCGTTTCCGAAATCGAAAATATGGGCGTTGTTCGTGAATTCGTCGAATTTCACCCAGACCGAAAAGGCACGTATGCTTCGCATCGGTATAAGATTTCCTAAGCTGAGATCATTACCATCGCCAATACGCAAGAACTGGTTAGTCCCGTTGAGGTGTAGAGCCCTAGTAATCGTTGGTCTCGGCGGGGACTCGACAACTTCTACAGACCCCGCCCCCTGTATCATGGTATTCCCAACGTAATCAATCATGTCATCACGGAACCGTAGCCACATCTTACACTCCCTGTAAAAATCCACGAGGAGCTTGATGTCATCTGGCGGCTCCGTATCAAGAGTGTCCTTATCGGCAAAGGAGAAGTCGTTCGCTAGTACACACATGGGCTCATAGTTCGCCTTATTTTTAACGATACGACAATATGCACTCTTACCGTTTTTCCCCTCCCGCATGTAATCGTCACGGGAAATCTTAAAGCCATCGCCCACCTTCTTCGTCTTGAAGTTGGTGCTCGTAAGCCCATCTGTTCCGGCAAGGGCGCATGCAAAAAACTGCTCGGCCTCTGAGCCACCCTCCTTGAAGACCATGCGACAATAGTCTTTGGCCGCTCCAATACCCTGAACGTCAGCGTAGTCTGCGAAATACCGGCGATTCGACTTATAGCCCGATTCTTCCTTGTTTGGCCCGACATCACTACGAATTGTAAAAGCTGCCGTGAGAATACTCTCGGCCTTGCCGCTAACTATTCCAGTACCTGTCGGTATTGTACTAGCCCACTGAAAACCCTCATTAAGTTTTTTCGGAAACACCATTTCGAGCCATAAGACTCCTATAAGTAATGCTAATGCCATCCATACACTGCCGTTCATGGCTCCCTACCGTGTTATGTCAAAAAGAACTGTAGTATTTTGGCACAACACAATAGCTAAATGGATGGAGGGGCAATTATAGGACAGGGTAGTTATGGCTGTGTATTTGATCCGCCCCTGCTATGCGAAGAGGCAGTTGAAGCCAAGAAGGCCGGTCGTATGGTTGGTAAACTTGCTAGAAAATCTGATGCAAAATATGAACTTATCACCGCCTCAGTTTTATCTGAAATACCAAAGTACAAAGAATACTTTGTTTTACCGAATTTAGAGTCATACTGCGATGATGTCATTCCATTAGACGACCAGCCCGATAAAATGGGTCTTGCTATGTGTCAGCCAATTGAGCGCTACGGAAGCAAAGATATGGTCCACTACACTATGCCATTCGGAGGTGTTAGTATTATGAAATTCTTCGAAACCGGTAAAAAACTATTTCCTGTTCGGGATATGATTATACACGCCTTAGAGGGTGCTGCGCTCATGACATTAAACGGCTACGTTCATTATGATATCCACATGGGAAATATTCTTATAGAGGGATCCAAGCCCCGTTTCATCGACTTCGGTTTCAGTTTTTCATCATATAATATCACACAAGCAACACTTGATGAGCGATGGAAGCTTTATAATCCGGCATATGCTGCCGAGCCGCCTGAAATCACTATCATAACAGGTCTCAAAAACTGGTACACGCTCGAAGGCACTGTAAAACAGGTTGTTAAGGAGAAGCCATTACTAAAAAGCGCTGAAAATATGCTGAATCTCTCGCGCTTTACCCAACTCAACGAATTCATGAAATTCTGGCGGACTTCGGCCGTCTGTAAGAAAAAGGATTGGCTTGGGTTTTTCCGTCTTTACTGGCCGGCGTTCGATGCATGGGGTATGGGGTATATTATAATTTTTATATATTCAAAGGCGTTGTATGTGAAAAATGATATACCGGATTGGCGAGAGCTGTCGGGTCAAATAAAAGAAATTCTAAGAGGACTTCTTCGAATGGATCCTAGACGGCGGCTAGACTGCGTGGAGGCCCTGCACCTCTTTAGTCCTTCTTCGTACGTCGTGTCTTCTGCGTCCGGAAAGGCCTGGTTAGAGCAGCGGCGGGCCGTGCGCGGGCTGCTTTAAGGCGATTAAGGCGATTAAGGCGATTAAGGCGACGGCTATCCCTGTCGCCTACATCCCTGTCGCCTACATCCCTGTCGCCTACACCCCTGTCGCCTCCACCGCGACGGCTACCACCACGAGCCTTCAGGTAAAGCGGTCGGTTTCGCGGCACACAAAAGTAACTGCAGAAAATGTCATAGTTGAGAGAGCTATCATTTTCCGCGTCGACGTAGTTATAATTGGCAAGCTTAGGGTCCCATATTCTGTGACCGTAAGCATCCACATTCGTCACCAAGTTTCCCCCAGGCTTATGCGACCAGTACCGATTCGAGTCCTGTCTCAAAAAATGGTAATCGTCACTCTGGTCGACTATCAAAGCGATTTTAGAGTAATTCACGGGACACTTATCGGTGAATTCGGCACGCATGACATCGTGATTATCTCCAAATATACGCATTGCCATATTCGGACACGTCTTTGGAAGATTATTACTGAATGGCTCGTAACCTGATGCCTGTCCTGGCTGGTGATAGGGTGCGGTACACTTCTTCTTGCCCTTACACTTCGCAATCTGTTTCGGGTCACGCACATTCATCGAATAGGAGTAGCAGTTATGTGTTTTCATGAACTCCTTCGTCCCGTTCCATAACTCTGGGTGATAGTCTGGCTCTGCATCGGTGAGTGGAGAAATGCGCGGACATGACCCTATATGAAGTTGACAGAAGGCCTCTCCTGGTAATGCACGATTCATGCAGTCAATCGAGCAATTACACTGGTGTGGCCTCCCCGTCTCGTATGGTAATGTCCCTTGTCTGTGGTGTTTCTTGTATGACATTTTGGTCGGAAGGACCCCCTACTGTAGGTGATTGTAAAAGTTTAGCAATTTTTATAGCCAAATCATCCTGGGCGGGGGACTTTGATACTTCAAGAAGATTTGGAATGCCTGAAGAATTCGTGGTAGTGGCTGGCGCTGAATTCACATCCTGTAATTTGATGAATTGTTCCTGGGCCTGGCGCATGAGAATTTTTTCCACGGTGTGCATGAATTTTGTGAATTGTTGCTCGTGAGTCGTCCCGTCCTTGTGATATGTTCCAGTCAGCGCTAAGAATTGCCAACCTTCTGAGCGTAATTGCTCGTAGGTGGCGTGGAACAAAAAGTACTTCTTATCGAATTTGAAAAGTGTGAGAAATCCGTTTGAAATTGTAACAAGGAGAGAAACGAACCAGGTACACCAGTAAATTGAAGTGGAGAATTGCGTGGTCGTCTGATTATACTGAATTGAGAGAAGGGCCGGTACAATTACAGACCCAATTGTTACAATTATTCGGTTACTGTGAAAAAGATAGGCGGTTCGAGTACATTTTTCATAAGATTCTTGAATTGTATTTACGTAGTGCTCTTCAAATATTATGCGCTGATCGGCTCTCAGACTTATTGTTCCTAGGGCCTGCCTTAATTGGTATATGGCTTGTTTGGCATTACCCATCTGTGTTGGGTTGATAAAATTGATATATGGGGTCCGACGAATTCTAGATAAAATATGCCGTATACCGTATGGGCTCAACACTATATTTACGAAGAGACTGATGCAGCAACGTGTAATGTAAACATCGACGAATGGCGAAGGATTCACGAGGATGAGGACCAGCGCATCTTTGCCAAAGTCGGTCTCGGCGACAAGACCGCCTATATCGCTCTCGGCGCACCTGTAACTGAAGTTGTACCAATGTCAGAGCATAAATGTGTCTTTCTGCCGTCGTGGGTCCTCGATGTACTTGGCACGGATGGCTCAGGTGAAACAGTTGAAATCGAGTGGCTGAGTGCGGAACATTTCCCTGAGGCCACTCGCATTGTTCTCAGGCCGCACGATTCAGCCTTCCAGCACGCCGATATTAAAGAGGAGCTGGAGCGGGCCCTGACGTCGATTGGGGTTCTTCAGCTAGGGTCAACTGTCCCAGTTGCCCTCAGAGAACTCGGTGGGTTTACTGTGAACTTCGATGTGGTTGGACTGGAGCCTACCGCTCTTGTTTTGATGCAAGGCGATGAAGTTGCGATTGAATTCGATGAGGCGGTTGATGCTATTCCCGTAGAGCCCGAGCCCGAGCCAGAGCCTGTTTCAGAGCCAATGCTGCCGATTATTAACGATGGGGGCTATAAACTCGGTGGGGTTCAGAGGGTTCCTGGGTGGAATCCTTACAGGGTCTAAGGTATCCCCCCATACATCTAATAAATGGCTACGCAGGACCAAATAAATGCCGGCGCCGAACAAATTACGAGCGCTTTCAGGGGGTCCGAGCCATTTTTTATCGGCCGCAACGGAAGCACTGAAATAGCCGTATTTTTCTACTGGCTCAATAATCGTGCATCAGGATGGCCCTGGCCCAGAGATCTCATTTCAAACCTCGAAATGAATTTTGGTGTCTGGCCGATTAATACGACGTCTGTAGATGAATGGTGTAGATGCTACCAGATTTGTCTAAAGGAGCTGACAGGTCTCGCTGCCGGCTGGTACAAGCCCCTCGCTGATGCCGAGCTGAAATTCGTCAATAATCATAATAGTCGAGCTTTCAAGGTTCCTCTACGGAGCCTCGAGCCTTACTATGTTGCACCCGAGCTTCGTTGGACCGCCGAGCTGGCCGATAAGGACGTGGCCGTTGTCACGAGTTTCACGAAAACTATTCAGCAGCAGCTCGACCGCATCGACCCTCTTGTAATCTGGTCTGGAATCGAAGCCCCTGAGACTATTCTGCCCCCAACGACACGCTGGCACCTCGTAAAATCGTATTTCCCCCCGAATGTTTCAAAGGATGACCCTACTGGCTGGGCGTCGATTGGGATTCACTCGTGGGAGCCGGCTGTAGCCCATGTCGTCGATGAAGTTCTCAAGACTGGTGCGAAGACCGCGATTATTGGCTGTGGCGCTCTAGGAATGATTGTCGGCGGTCGACTCCGTAATAAGGGTATCAGCGTGATTCTTATGGGCGGGGCGGTCCAGGTGCTCTTTGGCATTCGCGGGAAGCGCTGGGAGAATCATGATGTTATCTCGAAATTCTGGAATGACAACTGGATTTACCCATTGGAGTCTGAGCGGCCACCGAATGCTGGGATGATTGAGGGGGCGTGTTATTGGGAGTGAGCATCGCGTTAACGTTTTCTCGTGTGACGAAGCCCCCTTTCTGCATTTTTAAAAGTCTTACTTCTGTCACGATACGTTTTAGTAACATTACTAAAATCGGATTCCTGATAGGCTACAAAAGGATATGTGATAACTGTTTTAAATAAATTATTATGATTATCAGTTGCAATCGAAAATAGGGAAGCAGTAAAAGCATATTTTTCATAATGAGATAAAAGCATATCATATGAGCGTTGAGGAATATATACCCAATGGGCTGCAACAGACCAGAATGGATCATAATAAATAATTCCATCCTCCCTACCAATTTCCTTAGGAAAGGTGATATAATTAGATCCACCTAAATAAATATCCCACTTCTTAGGATGTGAATCTAACCATTTTTTAATCTTTCGCCATTTATTCTTCCAACCAACTACTGGTAAGCAATCATCTTCTAAAATTAGTATATTTGGTAGTCGTTCTTTTTTAGCTATTTTTAATATTTTTATAGTCGATAAAAAACACCCGTGGGCTCCATTACTACGACTTTTAACGGCTTCTAAACGCACTAGTTCAATATCAGACCCTGCGAAGTGTTTTTGTATTTTAGCCCATCTATCGGGACGGGATTTAAGATTTATAACAAATGCCTTCATAGGCTCCCTATACTATGCGAAGAACTTCGGCCAATTCCTTTCGCATACAAGAGAAAGATGCGAATACAAATAGCCTCCGATTTACATTTAGAATCGAGGCCCAAACAGACCTTCGAGACGCTGCTCGATGTGGCTGCTCCTTGCCTTGCCCTTCTCGGCGACATCGCCCCAATAAATCATCCGAATCTGAAGGCCTTCTTAGAGTGGTGCTCGACGCGCTGGGAAATGGTCCTGTATATTCCAGGAAAGACCGAATGTGTGGATGAAATGTTTAAACCTGAAGAAGCCGTCAGAATGTTAAAGATTCTGGCGGCGCCCTATAAAAATGTCAATGTGATGTTCCGCGACAGCTTCTACACTGACGACGGGTTGATTATACTCGGCTGTCCCTTCTGGTCCTTCGACCCGAAGGAGTCTAGAGCATTCAGGGACTTGCATAAGGCTGACCTGGAATGGATACGGTCGATTATAAAACAATATACGAACCCTTTTTTGATTTTGACGCATTTTGGACCGGTCAGTTGGGTTCAAGATGAATCTGGGGAATCTGATCCGAATACCTCACCGATTTTCACGGAGACGGAGCTGTTACTGCGAGCTCCCATAGTAACATGGGCCTTCGGGCATTGCCACAACTACCTAGAATACAGTAAGGTCTGGAGTAAGGCGAATGGGATTCCGCGGTCGATTATGCTTGTGTGTAATGGTTTAGGACCTCGGAAGGCGCGGTTCGTCCAGGGGGCTGCTATAACAGAGTACAGGACGGATGCAGTTTTACGGATTGATCCGAAGTTGTATGGGGAAGGGGCGCCGAGCGTTTAGTGTAATAAATATTTCAAACTGGCATTTATGTAAGTAAAAATTGAAATTATATGTAGATGTTTAGCAGTATTATATTATGTCAACTGATACTAGTGTTATAATCGCCTATCAGTTTTGAAGATATCAAGAAAACCTTAGAAAAGAGCATCAAACAGGTTAAGGAGAAGAACTACAAGAACTATTTCATACACGCCTTTAATGCCGAGTGGTTAAAGAAGGACAGGAAGACTCGCCGACGACCTCCCAAACTTTATAAAAATTGATTCTCCGGATTTCACTAAAAAGTGAAAGTTAGTGAAGTGGTTTAAAGTTTTTGTGCGTCTATAGTATAGAACTAAATGGTGAAATATAGTTGTGAAAACTGCCAGAGTGTCTTCGCCCAGAAGGGTCATCTTGAAGCACATAAGAATCGCAAACGCCCCTGTAAAAAGGACAACACGATTGAGGCACTTGTGGAGAAGAAAGTCCAAGAGGTTCTATCAAAAACGAATGAGGGAGCAGTAAAAATTGAAGCGATAAGTATGACCTCAGTTGTATCACAGAAAATGGATTACAACACGAAAACTATTCCTGAACTCAAGGAAATCTGCAAACAGAGAAAGATAAAGGGAATAAGTGGTAAAACAAAAACAGCACTAATAGATATGCTGAATTTGTCTGATAATAAAGATAAATCCCCAGTTATTACTACTATTCCGCATTTATTACCATCTGAATCACCAAGTATCTCAGAAATTAAAGAAAATACATTATACAACGACGATTGTTTGAACTACTTGAAGAATTTGCCATCAGAATCTATAAATCTTACTATTGCAGATCCCCCTTATTATAAAGTAGTTAATGAAAAGTGGGATAATATTTGGAAAACGGAAGAAGATTATTTATCTTGGACAGAAAAATGGATTACTGAAGTGGCTCGTGTATCTAAACCAGTAGGTTCTTTATATATATTTGGATATTTCAGAATCCTATGTAAGATTGTCCCTATTGTTGAAAAATATGGGTTTAAACTACGACAAAATATTACTATCTCTAAAGGATTAAAGTCAGTTTCAGGTAGAAATACATCGCAATATCAATTATTCCCTACAACAACAGAACAAGTACTATTCTTTGTAAAGGATAATAAGAAGAAAATGAAAGAGTTTCTCCTAAAAAAACAAAAGGAAAAAGGATTAAGTGCAAAGGAAATTAATGAAAAATTAGGAATGAAATCTAATGGTGGTGGAGTATGGTCGCTATATACAGGAAATAATATATTAGAGCAATACCCAACAGAAGAATTATGGCATAAACTTGAAAACTTACTTGATTTCAAGATTAACTATGTTGATGTAAGACATATATTCAATATTGAAGAAGGGTTTACGGATGTTTGGTCAGATATTGACTTTTATGAAGAAAGGAAAAGTAGGATACATCCAACACAAAAACCATACAAACTAATAAAAAGAATTATTTACGCAAGTAGCAATCCTGAAATGTCGGTTTTAGATCCATTTATGGGTAGTGGAACTACTGCTGTAGTTTGTAAGGATATGAATAGAAAATGGTATGGTTGTGAAATGAATAAAGAATACTTTGAATTAACTTCAAAGAGAATTAATGAACACAAAGTGTAAGTTATTCATCTGATCTAATTGCACGAAGGGACATATTTACAATTTCTTGAATTGTATAACATCCTTCTCCTTTATTTTCACATAATATTTTTGGCATTAGTTCAGGGACTATGGTAGTTCTATCAACTTCTGCTCCTATATATTTTTCAATTCTTATATCTTTGTTAGAAGCAGAGTAAATATCATCAATTATGGCACTAAATGTAAGTAAAGGAAGACACATATAGAATTCAAATTTATATGGCCAGAAGTTTTTTGGTGCAGGTCTTTTTCCTTTCTTCTTATTTACTGAATAAATATCATCATAATATTGTTGAATGATATTGCGAAAGTTTTTGTGGCGTTCAATATTTGGATAGATCTCAAATAGTTGTAGTCTTACCTTTTTGAAATTACCTTTATCAAATTCTGGATAATCTTCTAAGAATAACAATATTCTTTCACTTTTACAAAGTTTATCAATATCTTCCTTATTATGAACAGCAAACAACCATTTTGAGTCCTGATTTCGCTGAATGTTATCTGAACTACATTTACTACATTTTGTTTCTGTCTTATAAACTCTTGCTTTACACTTTTTACAAGTATCTGTTTGACCTACCCTTGAGCAAGTTTTGATTTCAGAACCTGATTCAATATCTAATCCTCTTGCAGCAGATTTTGTCCCTTTCTCGTTAATAAGTAATGAAACTATATGCTGTGCAGCATATCCAGATGGAGGGTGTTCTGTTTGATTTGTTTTTTTCGCCCATTTATGATAAACCTGAATCGGCAATACAATCATATCATAAATAATTTGCTGTATGTCATCTGTTGTTGAAGTCATCTCTACTTTTACTACTGGTTCAACCTTTACATCAGTTTTCGCCTCAATTTTTTGTGCTGAAACTGGCGTAGTCATCTTCTTACAGGAACGCTTGTTGTGTCCCTCTTGCTTACAGATAGAGCATTTCATTTTGGATACTTCTCGGTTTTGTTGGTGCTTACGAATTCGTTTTTGCTGGGTTCAATTTTTTTGGATCGCTAAGTGCCGGTTTGAAATGTTCGTTGGTCTAAGAAGTCAGTTGATTCCTTAATGTTCTAAGCAAGCTTAGGTCTCACTTCTCGGTCGAACGTCTGCTCGAACCCCTGTATCGACCGTAAAAAGTTCGGCTGTGGTGTGAAAACTATAGGCCTCTTCGCCTTTATTATCGCCATCGCCTTATCCGATTTCATCCGGTAGTTGGCAATCAGATACATGGCGACAACCGCCGCCGACCGCTGCATCCCCGCATGACAATGAACTAACACAGGACCATTCTTAACTTCCTGCGTGAGTTTATAAACCACCTCCATGGACCAGTGCTCCATGTTCCGGATTTCTTCCTCTTCTAGGTTATCGTCTACGGCCAGCCGGTACTTTCTCGGAACGGAATGAACGAACGGGATGTTTTTCGTGCAATTGAAAACCGCCTGGATTCCGTTTTCCTTGAGAAACTTTTCGTCCTGTGAAGCCACGATGTTCCCCAGCCAGAGATTCTTGGTTATGAGATCCGCGTTGTTGCCTATATCCATTTCCTAGAGTACGGTGCCAAAAATATAAACAAAAATTGAACTCGCCGACCCCTCTCAATAATTCTAACAATGCCACTTACCCGCAACCTTTATCGCGAAGACGAAGTTCTCGTGGCCCTCCAGTATTGTATTCTGAAGGGCCGCTTGAAAGAGGCTATCTTTTGGGCCCATGAACTCGTGATTTCCAATATGACCGGTGAGCTACTGCAGACGGTATTCTGGCTCTGGATGAATTTCTTCGGCTCGGCGCACCTCGCCTGGTACGGCTGGTTTCACGAGGCCACTGCAGATCTCGAGAACGTCAATGAGGAAGCCATCTATTTGTTGGTGATGTCGCTCGGTCGCGCGGCAGCCAATAAGCGCTACGATTCCACAGTCTTTAGCCTACTGGTATGCGGCCTCGCTAGGACCCCCACAGACCGCATCGGATTCGTCGTGCTGCCTGAGAGACTCCGTGGCCTCCAAGGTGTCGAGAAGGCCTTCGCGACGGCTGTGAAACAGGGGAAGCTCGAACTCGCTTGGAGCATGTGGCCCCCTACTGGTTGGCAAATCCTCGAGGAGTTGGCGAAAGAGAACACGTCGATTGTGCGGAGTCTTTCACAGGAGTCTAACAGACCCCTGTGGAAAACCGAATGGACGTGGGCCACAAGGGCACTTGCCCTTGTGATTGTGGGGTCGCTAGTGCGCCCTGTTTATATCGAGAGCGAGACGATGCTCGCCGAGCTTCAAGGCTGCTGGACCGAATGGGACTCGCTCAAGATGCGCGCTGCCCGTTGGGCCACGATTCCCTACGATTGCCTCCACATGTTTACCCACCGAGTCGTCGATACGGAAAAGGAACTCATGGGCGGCCTCGAGGCTGCCCTGCCAGGCAGTCAGCTCTGGGACAGTGTGATCGGGCTCGACCGCGAGGAGTTCTTCGACACCTACTTCACATCTGATATTCCTGATGAGTGGTCGTCAGCTGATAGGCAGAAGTCGCACGGGCCGCCGGCGACCGGCTCAGCCGAGCGCACTTATAATCGGTGGTTCGCCGGTATTCCGTCTCGCGGCTTCTGGGGCGGGATTGAGACGGCCATCGCATACATGATTGAAAAATGGTCGCAGCCTGTTGGGTTTGAAGCCGCTATTCAGGACGGCTACGAGGTCGGACAGCTTTCGAAGAATTTTGAAAGGGTTTCGTTGGAACCCGTGCGGATTATGATGGAATTATAAGGTGTTAGGCGGAGAGGGTTACAAATCATCATCTGCGCTTTCATAATAAGCAATAATCGCCAGGACGCGGTCCTCGCTATATTTTTCATAAATGAACGTAACACTCATTCTAACCAAGTCGCCGCTCAAAGTGTGAATAACATCATCGAAACTAGTATCGGCATTCATATAGGAATGCTTGTAATACTTGAAACACAACTTACGCCATGCTTCAATGAGAGGGCACTTCTGATTCCGCTCGATGTACCAATAGAGAATCTCACTTAGAATACACGTCTTACCGTGATACTCATATTCGCTTTCTATAAAATTCTGAACGATGCCGGTGCAGTCTTCGGGCTTGGCAAAGCAGCGTTTGAGAATTTCCAGATGCAGCGACTTCTTATAGACGCGCTTGAAAAGATTAAGGCAATAGTTGCACGCCTGAAATCCCTGAATCGCCCAGTTCGCATAACCATATGCCTGGAGGTCCTTCGCGATAAAGTGGAACTGCCCTGTAGAGAACGTCATATTCGTAAACATATTCCGCGGGTAGAGCGTATTAACAAAGAGGCTATCCGCATTCAGAAGACGGGCGCAGATGTCGCGATACACTGTGCCGGCCTCGAATACATACTTTGTCCGTTGATTCCAGTCATATGTGTAGATTGGCTTTACTGGGACCTCACCGGTGAGAATATCTTCGGTATTGGCGACCTTGAAGCGAGCCAGTCTCCATTTGTGAATGAGACGCTTGATTTTCCAGCGGAAACGCTGGTTGGCAAATATCAGCTTCTCCAGATACTCTGCGCGCTCAGGTATCAGTCTAAAACCAGTAATGTTACTTGACAGGTCTCTATTTAGAAGTCCTCTGTCGATTGTGATTTTACGGTAAATGTGATTGAATCCATAATAGGTTGTAGAGAAGTATTCGCGATCTTCCTCATTACTCAATGGCAGAAGGTACCATTTCGCCCGGACTTTGTTACGTGCGGTGATACCATACAAGTCTGTAGATTCAATATATGATTGTATATATTGGGGTTCCATTTGTTAAAAATATGTGTGAGACTTTAGGTTCAATTTTTACAGGCATGTACCGTCTAGTACTGGGTTTTAATGATTTATAGCGCAAACTACTTTGCGCTATAAATCATTAAAACCCTCGTTCTAGCCAGCAGAGTGGAGTACTTAAATTAAGTACTCCACGGTAGGCTAAAAATAAGTAGTCGACGGTAGAACACATTAGGTCTCAAACACAATAATCTTATTCCCATAATATCGACCAATAAGCTTAGAACTCTTGTCGTAGACGTACCCATTTACTTTATCGATAATCATGTCATCCACTTCATAAAAGATAGGGAGACCCTGCTTCTTATGCTGACTCGGTCTCAGAGTGTGCTCGAGGCAGGCGGTCGACCCCTTACTCCAAACAACCGGTTCCCGACAAGTTCTCACATACTGTCCCTCTAGAATACAGTGAGTGCATCGACGCTCTAACATATCAGTGTCATCGTCTGGTTCAGAATAGCTGTAGTACGAAACCTTCTTAGAGGCCGCAACGGCTTTTAGGAGAGGCGCGCTCTCCTTACCAAGAGTACTCGCGATATCTTTCACAAGACATCGCAACTGTGTTTGGACGGCTAACTCAATAGCCTCATGGATTATTTTGTTAATAGGGACAAGGTCCATGTTAGTGCGGAGTTCGTGAAAAATGCCTTCAATTTTAGAGGGCAGATAAAGAGTAATGGCTTCGCCCAAGGTGTGGGGACCAGCCTTGTGGAGTATTCTGCACACCTATACTGAAAGACTTGGTAATCAGACAAATGAAATATCATCTACGGATCAACGTCGCGCCTGGATAAATTTCTTGAAGGCCGTCGAAGGTACGATTCCCTGCCCCCGCTGCAGAGCCCATTATAAGGAATGGCGTATAAAGTACCCTATTGATGCCTTTGGTGGCTACCAGGGACTTTTTCTGAGACAAAAGGCTCGCGAGTGGTTGTGGGGACTTCACGATAGTGTGAATCGTGAAAATGGTATAACAAGCCCGCCAATTGAGGAACTCGGTGAAAAATATGGGAAGGTCGACGTTCAAAAAAATATTGAGTCGTGTATCACAGAATTTAAAAGGGCTATGCAACAGTCGATGTTGTCACCAGAAGCCTATCAGATATTTATTAAATCACACGCTCGCTTGCGGATATTTCTTTGATTAACTTCGTTAAAATAATTGCCCTTAATATACAATGGAGCGTGGACTGACAATGCTCTTACATTCAATACTAATTGGATTAATACTTTACTTTATCATGTGCTCTCTCTTAGGGCAAGATCAGGCTGTTGCTGAAAACAGATCTATCTTAATATCATGTGGTATTTTAATATACATGATATTATTCGGACACGGCCTTCCTTTAAAATTAAATAAGCATTTATAAAACCCACAAAATACAATCATCATGTGTAACGGCTGCTTTACCGAGAAGTTCAGTGAGAATTTGCCGAGCATGCTCTAAGGTCGTTACGACTTCAGCCTTGAAGTTGATACTTCCATCTGGCTGGCAATTTGCATGTAGTGTAAGAGAAAGTTCATTATCTCTGTCAATATCACTATACCAGCTACTCGAGTCATCGAATATTAGATAAAGATTCATTGGTGCAATTTTCTTAATTTCACCAATGAATCTACGTAATCGTATCTCATTTTTTTCACTTAAATTGCTATCCTCTCCAGATTCTATAATTTTAATCTGTCTTTTCAATTTCTCGACAATAATATCGAGTGTTTTAAGATCTGCCATTTTAGAAGAATTTGGGAGGGGTCTCTAGTCAATTTTTGTACCGTGGAGTACTTAACTTCAGTACTAGACGGTACCGTCTAGTACTGGGGCTTAGTAGGCCTCGGCACTCACCGAATCGCTTAAGTGTTAATACACGTAACAGGCTTAGAAGGGTCATGTGTAACCACCATTTGCTGTGCCACGCCAAAAATATCCATAGTACGAATACCAAGAGTATTTGAGGCAGTATACCAACCCCATCCTAGTAGACCAAATACACCTGTGGCAACTAGAGCACCAGGGATAGTTTCGGATTTAGTAAACGCCAGACGAATCCCAGATAGAACTAGGAAAAACATTGCCGTGAATATAATTATATTTAGCGCGCGAGATTTACGAGCCCCTACCTTCGCCATGTACTCTGGTGTGTCTGAAACCGCCTCTAACTTATAAATTGCGGCAGCATTACACACTATATAAGAGCTAAAAAATGCAAAATGCGCCATCCAGTAGCTCGGCATCACGTTTATTTCAGTGGTGGATCCTGTTAGAGTTGCACTCGGCACAAGTTGACCTATGTCACTATGGAATATTTCAATATATGGCTTTAATCCTATAAATGCTTTTGCGAGTGTACCTGTAACAAAATGGATGACTGTTACTGCAACTGGTACAAATACCATTTGACCGCCAGATAACCATAGGAGACCAGCATTTCCGAGACCGAACCCTAGAAAAAATGTGACAATTGTGATAATTAGAGGCAATCCTAGAAAAAACATTATAAGGGATCTTTTAATCGTATCCAGCTGACTCATTCCTATAAGTATCTGCGCATTTTAAGTGTACCGTCTAGTACTGAAGTTAAGTACTCCACGGTAGCAGTATGAGACATTAGGGTTTATTACAAACATATAACGGACTTCCTGAAGCCGTACTATTATATAAAAGTGGTATACCCAGCATATTGATTCCTGACGTACCAGTTACAAGCTTATTTTGTTGCAAGAGGACCGCTCCAACCATAATACCAACTAGCAATGTGGCAATAATAATTATAAAGCTATCACAGCTGTTAAAAGAGCGATATGCCATTAGGAGAAAGAGAATACTCGATAGCCCAAAAGCTGATAAATATAGTCGGGAAGCAAAGGCAGTGCCAAGTGTCTCGAGCTCCTTCTTGAACGTTATCAACATTGACAGTATATATGAGACTGCCACTGAAACTATGTAGATACCGGCAGAAGGAAAGGCAAGCTGTCTATCAAGTCCAAATAGCGAAAGTGTATGTATGGTTACACTGGAAAAGCCACTTCTGCAGGCCAAGAGTGAGGCATTTGTTGAAACGCGGTCAGGGATTATTCCCAGCCATGTATTAAACGAGCGAATTCCATAATAGATTGCGACAGCCTCTAGTAAAGTCAAAAAGAAGATGCCAAATGGTGTCGAGGCCGTTACGAGCGCTAGAAATCCCATGCCCCATATAAGGGCATCTGGAAGAATACGTATAATTTCGGCAATAACTGGAAATGGATTTAAATGGTCTTTTAAAAATTGAAACGAGCGTTCCATCCTGCTTATCATAGATATTATAATGGGTATTCCATCTTATTTCAAACACATTTTAGACAGATACAAGTATCTTTTGAAGCCGGCAGGAACCGGTGCCACGACTCTTCTTGTCGATTTCAATTGTCTGATTTACGGCTGTGTCCGCGCCCCAACAATGCCAACCTACACGCATGAAGGACGAGCAGAATGGGAGGCTGCACTATTGAAAAATATTAGAGAGTATGTACTGGAAATCTGGGTCACTGCTGGTAAGCCTTCCAATGTGTATCTCGCCGTAGATGGGGTTGTGCCGATGGCGAAAATCCGTCAGCAGCGGTTGCGCCGTTTCAAGTCTGTCTGGATGGCCGGACAAGAATTGGCACTCGGTGTTCGAGGCGATGAGACATGGGATACAAATAGTATCACGCCCGGCACTGCTTTCATGGAAAAGCTATCTGTCGAACTCGGCGCACTTTGCTCGAAGCACGGATGGATCCTGAGTGGAGCCGAGGAGGAGGGTGAAGGGGAGCAGAAACTCATGCAGTGGATTCGTGGGCGTCCAGCCGACTGGTTCGCAAACCAGAGCATCTTTGTCTATGGACTCGATGCCGACTTGATTGTTCTGTCAATGCTTCATGCGGGTGGAGTGGGTTCAGCGGCCCAATGGAGCATTTTACGCGAAAAGCAGGAGTTCGGAAAACTTGGGGCGGCCGCAAGCACGAAGTTTCTCCTTCTGAATATCACGAAGATGGTCGAAGTACTCTTTCCTGATTTAGACCAGCGGTCCCAGCACCTCTATGACTACGTAGCAGGTATGTGCCTTCTCGGCAATGACTTTGTCCCGCACAACCTCGGGGTAAACCTGCGAGAACACGGACACGACCGCCTCGAGGCAGCCTTGCGCGACATTCATTTGAAGGGTATTACCCTGCTCGTAAAAGAAGATGGAAAATATACATGGAATAAGGCGGCACTCGAACTCATTCTTGAAGGCTGGGCGACCACTGAATCAGAGGACCATGTCGCAGCCTTTAAACAAAAATACAAGATGCGCGGACCGACCCCACGCAATGATACTGAGTGGAAGCTGGCGCCCCTACAGAATCTGCCCGTGGAATGGGCCGATGAGAAGCGCCTCTGGGACACTGAAACGCTTCTGGATGGCTGGAAGGGACAGTATTATTTCGAGGGCGGGGCTCTTGTGTGTGGTAGCGACATCGACACGCGTTCAAAAGAATATTTAGTCGGACTCCAGTGGATTATTGATTACTACACGGGGCAGCGTGAGCCCTCTTGGGAGTGGATGTACTCTTGGACTTACCCACCTCTCTGGTCCGACCTTTTAAAATATAGTCGGGGGCGAACGGCCCTTCCAGTGCCGCCATATGAGTTGGGTAAGCGTCTTCAACCTCAAGAGCAGTTATCACTGGTTCTTCCACTTGAGAGTTGGGGGCTTATTCGAAACGCGGGTCTCAAAAGGCTTCCGCAGAAGGCGCCGGCCTTCTGGCCCGCGAAGTTTCAGTTCATGTCACTAGGGAAACGTTGGCTGTGGGAGTGTCCTCCGCGAATTCCTATTATGGGCGTGGCGCGGCTGCGGTCCTTGCTCTAGGGGATGTTGTGTGCTACCGTGTTGTGCCGAAGTTAATAGCTCCATAGGAGCTATTAACTAGGGCCTACAACACAACTGTTGGCATGTAGGCAAAAATAAGTACCCCCTTTGGGGGTACTTATTTTTAGCACATGCCGGTAAGGCACAACACTAGAAGGTCCCAAACACTAAGTTCCGCTCACCACTTTTTATTGGCTGTGGGACGGATATCGGCGTACCAATAAGGGCTCTGTCGCAAAGAGCATAGAAGAATGCACCGTTAATCACCGGCACAATAACCGCCAGTAGCGTGATAAAAAAGAGGCCAGACCCTAAAAGGATTCCAGGGCGAGTGTACATAAGCATGATAACTATACGGATAAGCATGATAACCCCCACAATCGAGTTTGCTATAAACATTATATAAAACCAATCGCACAGTGTTACATTTGAAATAGATTCTAGGAAAGCCATCTCGTATATTATTTTGTGATATTTTATGTGTAAAAAAAAGGTATATGGGTAACGCTCAGTCATTTGACGCATCCCATGTTAGAATTTATCAAAAACTACTCCATATTTCAAGCCCGCAGACGCGGGCGCAGATGATACAGACGCTTCTTGCCGGAACAGAGTATGTTCAATCAGCAAAAAACGCCGGTATCTATTCGCATCTTCTCAATTACATGGCACGTGTAAATGCCCGAGAGGCCGCTCCCCTTCTTCCTGGCGAGCAGACTCTAAAAGAGATGCAGGAGCGTGGCGCACCGCCTCCTGTCACGAATACCATTGTTAATGCTAAACCGGCTACCACAACCCCCGTTGCCCGTGTGACAAAGGGTCGTGGCAATGAGAAGGCCCTCAGCTATTTTCAGAGTTGCCTAATGGTTCTCGGCCTCGAGGAAGAGGTTGCTCTCACAGAGGATAGTCTACGCAGTGCCTATAAGAAGGCAGCTCTGAAGGCCCATCCCGACAAGGGCGGCTCAGAGCAGCAGTTCGAGGCCGTGACGAAGTCGTTTGCATACTTGACGGAGATTCTGAAGCGGATTAATGGGGGGCGGAGTACGGCAGGTGTGGTCGATGCCCCGACCGCTCTAAAAGATTCACGGCAAACGGATTCGAAGGACTGGAGCATGGTCGAGCCGGTCCGGCTGAATCCGAAGAAGCTCGATATAAATGTTTTCAATCAAATGTTCGAGCAGACACGAATCCCTGATCCTGATGATGAGGGATATGGTGATTGGTTAAAGAAGGAGGGTGATGTCGCAAAATCTGGTCCGAACTTCAGTGGGAAATTCAATAGAGATGTTTTCAACCAGGCCTTCAACGAGGAAGTTAGAGGGCGCGCCGGCACAGCTTTGACAGTTACGGTACCACAGGCGATGACTCTTGCTCCGACACAGGGTGTGGAGCTTGGGCGAGGTGCAACGGGCGATTATACGGCTCCTGCAAACGCCCAGATGAAATACACTGACCTGAGAAATGCATACACTACTGAGAGCGCTTTCACACACCAGGTCTCAAATGTGAATGTGGAGGCGAGGTCGTTTGATTCATATTCGGGTTCGCGCAAGAAGACTCCTGAGCCGCTTAGTGACAGGGAGATGCAGGCGATTCAGGAGGCCGAGGCTTTCCAAGCGAAGAAGGAGAAGGAGCGGTCTATCAGGGCTGCAGAGGAGCTTAGTATGGCCGACAAGTATTTTGCGAGAATGAAGCAACTTGTTTTGACGGAGGGGACGGGGGGTAAAAAGAATAATAGGGGTTAACGTGAGGTTGCTCCACCTATAATTTCTACAAAACTCCTAGTATGACGGCCTCGCACTACATAGTTCCGGGTATAGTAGCCCTTGTAGCGATAACATTCGCCTGGGCCGTAGTCGACAATTACCGCAATGAGAATGGTTTCCAGGACAAGAATCTTTTAGAAAAGGATATGAATAAACCGGTTGTATGGGTCTTCGTGAATACGAGCGATATAAATAGCCGCAATTGGTCTGACTTTATGTCACGTGGGTCACACCGTGCTATAAATCTGCCATTCTTAAACATATGCTATGAGCGTATGGTGGATAAACTAAAGGGTCAGTTCCGTTTTGAAGTAATTGGCGGTCTCGAGGATCTCGCGGTTCGCCTAGGTGGCTGGGAGGAGCTCCCAACGCCCCTACAGAATCCCGCAGCAATTGTCCGCGCCCCAGAGCTCAATTGGATTCGCGCGGCCGTTCTCAAGAAGTGGGGCGGCCTCTGGGTCTCTCCTGCAACTATCTGGCTAAATCCTCTCCCTAAAATGCCAAAGGACAAGGTCGTCTTTTTCGGAACGAATTCTGATGAGACGTACGCAAAGACGAGTGATGCCCCTGCACTCGATGTGGTCTGGTCGCCGAAACCGGACCATCCCGTTTTTGTTGACTGGGAGGCGAAGGTTCGCGCACGCCTAGAGGACCGCGGAGGTGGTGCGGAATTCAGACGGGATGAACTTGCAGACGCAGTCGAGGCCATTCACCAGTTCCAAAACGACGTAAATGTCTTGCGCCTGCCTGAAGTTTCTAGAAAGGGTGGAAATCGTAGGCGGATTGAACTCGAGGACCTCCTCGCGGCTGGAACGGATGGTGTTGCGCCCTTTAAGATTCCTGAGAGCGGTATTTACATACCAATCCCATATCCTGAAATTCTTGAGCGCGAGAACTTCGGTTGGTTCTTAAGAATGAGTGAAGACCAGATCATGGAGAGTGACCTTGTCATCAGTTATTTGTTTAGACGCGTCTAACAGCAGATGCGGTAACGTCTAGTGGCGGTTTCTGCGGCTTCCATTATTATTATTATTATTATTATTATTATTAGAGTTTCTTCTCTGCTCGGAATAATGGCTATTGACCTTATTTTTCAACTCTTTTATATTCTTAGTCTTATTATATTCATCAACATACTCATTAAAGGGTGCTGAAAAATCATTATCATGACATACTATTTTTTTAAGGCCTCTAGGAAGTCTGGGTAAGACTTTTAGTTTATTATCATTACATACTAATATACGCAGAGATGGTGGAAGGCTAGGCAGTTCTGTTAATTCATTATTATCACAGTGTAATTCTAGAAGATATGGATAGAGATTGCTTAGATATCTAAACAGAGGATTTTCAGGAAAACTAGATATGACTCTTAGTTTATTATGAGAGCAGTGTAATTCTTGAAGATTCTGTATAGGAATATGAGGCATTTCTTTTAAATTATTATTATTTACATTCAAAGTACCAATAAGATCCATTTTATCTTGAGTTGGATATTCACGTACTAATAATTTTCCTAATGAGTCCGTAGTTAGTTCCTCACCAGAATAGTTAGCTACTTTATCCGCATATGTAGGCGTTGAAAAAAACCCGCCGCCGCCTTTCTGCTTTCTAGTAGCCTTAACCATTTATACTTATTAAGAAGAAAATAATTAAAAACTGATCCTCCTATATCCCCCAGAATAATACGAATGTAATATGTAAATATTATGATTCCGTAAGTCCCGGGATTTCCCTTCAAGCCTTTGCAAATATTCCCCAATTGTTTTCGGGTCATTTTTTTCAATGCAGATAAATTCCTGCCTGCTTGAATTCATTAAATATGTTGTCATTCAAATGTTACTTCTAATGAAGCTCCACTTAAATCCTTAAATGCCGTTGCAGATTGAATCTGATACAAAAATGTTTTTCGACCATTGTAGAGTCGTTCCTCTTTCTTAAGGTGATATCCATGAGAATGAAGAATGTGTCTGAGGACTGTGATAATAGAGAGCGCCCCCCAGTTATGTATAAATCGCTCGGCCTTGCAAGGTAGATAATACGCCTCTAGATTTGGGAGCCAGTCGTCCAGCGTGGCAACCCGTATTTCATCCTTGGAAAACCATCGGAGATCGTGAAATCCTATAAATCCCATGTGACCGAGAATCTCTGCCACAAAATCTCGGGGCGGCTCTTTTCTAAATAGCTTGACAGGTTTCCCTGTCATCTATTGATTATCCAGAAACAATCGCATCATATCAAGCGTATGGGTCTTTCCCTGTGCGAAATATATCCATCCCCGTAAAAGAATCTGGTGAATTTTTTGAGACATGCTGGCGGGAATAATACCAATCATGTGAAGGGATGAATCAAGTTCATGTAAGAAATCCTCGTAGCTGATACCAGTCGTCCATAAATCAATGAAAATCGAAATCATCTCAGAATCCCTGTTACGAATATACGCCTTTAAAAGATTCAAACACAGCATAAAAGACGGCGCCGAAAAGTTATCGATAATATCGGTGTCCTTGATTTCGTACGGTGCAAGTGCTGCGAATTTTGGACCAATAACACGTGTAATATTTCGAATCTGTGTCGGAGTCTGCGCGATAGACATAAATACTGTAACGGCTTTGAATGATAAGGTTACGTCTTTGTAGCCCTGCTCTTTCAAAAAATGATTTACAAGAACAATTGGGGAAATCGTGTCAATCTCTAAGTGCATTGAGCGCGACCTGAGCGGCTGAATCAGGTCACCTACATGACGACTGCAGAAAAGGAATCGCGTAGTATGTGAGTGCGTTTCCATAGGACGACGCAACGCCTGCTGGGAAATAATAGGCAACGAGTCGGCGTCATCCACAATAATCCATCTGTAAATACCTGGGGTCGCCGATGTGTGTCTCACGAATTCTGCAACGGACTGGCGAACACAGTGGATTCCGCGATCCTGCTCTGACGAAAGCCATAAAATCATATCCTTTGTTGGTACCATGTTTTTGTTACGAAAGTAGGCTGCGAGAAATTCGTGGAGAATCGTTGTCTTCCCTGAGCCGTAGCCCCCTGAGAAAAAGAGATGGGGCGGGTCGTCCAAAACTTTATTTAGTAGGTTTACAGACTCTTCTTGGCATATGAGGCTTGTTTTAAACATAACTGGTCTTATATTTCGAATATGCTTTAGACAGCAGCCGTCTAAAAGAATAAGCAGTGTTCTGAAAAGAGAGATGTCACTATACGAGCATCTTGGACTGCAGCGCGGGGCCGACCCACAGGATATTCGCAAGGCCTATCTCAGACTATCGAAGACGGAGCATCCTGATAAGGGTGGTAGCGAGGAGCGCTTCAAGAAGATTCAGGAGGCCTATGAAATTCTATCTGACGACCAGAAGCGATCATTCTACGACCAGACGGGACAGGTGCCTGGCGAGCAACAGCAACAACCCTTTGATATGGGTGGGATGTTCGGTGGAATGTTTAATGGGGGCATGCCCTTTGGTGTACCCTTTGGTATGCCTTTTGGTGGGGGCATGCCCTTTGGTGGCCCCCAGCAGAAACGTCAGAAGGGGCCACCGAAGGTGCTCGAGGTCGGTCTCACGCTACATGATTTCTTTTATGGAAAGACGAGTCAGCTGAAATTCAAGCGTCAGAAGTTTTGCGAAGAGTGTAAGGGTGTCGGTGCTACTAGTTTCACGTCATGCGGTCAATGTAATGGTTCAGGAGTACACGAGCAGCGTGTAATATTCGGCCCAGGTATGCAGGCTATTCAGCGCGGACCCTGTGGTGGCTGCAGCGGTCAGGGAAAGCAGCAAAATGGCGCCTGTAATAGCTGTCGTGGAATGAAGTTCAAGACGCATGAAAAGACTCTGTCGATTACTATTGAGCCTGGTATGCAGCCTGGCAATGTTATCGAGTTTCACGGGGAATCATCAGATCAGCACGATTACGAGCAGCCGAGTGACGTTCACATTGTTCTCCAAGAGAATGATGATAATCTTACCGTTACACGTCTCGGGGATGACTTATCAACCGTCATAAATATTACACTTCAACCAGCCCTGACCGGATGTGTATATCTAGTTCAGGGCCATCCAGCACACCCTCTTGGGCTTAATGTCACTATTCCAGCGGGGACTATGCGCGGTGACGCTATTACGGTGAAGGGAGAGGGAATGCCTCGACGTGGTACAACACAACGAGGCAATCTGCATGTAACTGTATCAGTTGAAGTTACGGCTCAGGAAAAGGAGCAGCTTGCAAATAATTTAGATGCTCTTAGAGGGGTGTTTAATGGCGTCTAGAGTGCTTAGCGCGTCTAGAGCGCTTACCACGCTTACCGCCGTGCATCTTGGGCGCGAAACTTAGGGGGTTCGCGGCGAGCTTCCACTCAGGGTTCATCTGCATGAGCGCCTTCGCCTCAGCGCCGGCGGAGAGGAGATGCGTGGGGGCTCTGTAGTCGGCAGGGTCAAGCGCATGTCCGCCACCGCCCTGCTTGCGGCGCGAGCGGCGAGAGCGGCGCGAGCGGCGGGCGCCGCCGGACTGGTCGTGCATTCCTTGAATAGCAGCCACTGAATTATCAAGCGTTGATACACGAGCAGTGGCACGAAGGCTCTCGTCAAGAACACCCGTGGTACCGACCGGAGCACCCTCCATTCCTGTAAAAGCGCCGCCATACTGGCCCTTGTGAATGTTCTTGTACTCGGTACCCTGGGCGGCGGAGAGATCCGCGGGGCTTAGATTCTGCCAGCCGCCGCGCTGGCGCGAACGACGTGACGAGCGGCGCGATGCACGCTTCCCCTTACGAGTATTTCTTTTTACGCGCTTTACCATTTCTATTAGAGGCTTTTTTTAAAAAAGAGCGGTCTTTTTTTGGAAAAAAGACCCCAAAAAAACTTGATGTTGCTAGTATTACTAAGGACATCATGTTTTTGAGTAATTTTGAGTTTTTTGCTAAGCTTTTTCCAAAAAAGCTCTTTTTTTCAAAAAAAGGCCGAGTTTTTTTGGGGCCTTTTTTCCAAAAAAAGGCCGCTTTTTCTAAAAAGGCCTTAGTAGCTCTCACGAAGTGCCGGTGCCTGGATAAAACGCTTCTGAATCTTACCAGAAACGAGGTAAAGGCTATTCTCCGTAACGATGATATAGTCATCGCCGACCTTGTAGACCTTCTGAATAAGACTCGTGAACTCCTCATTTGACTTCACGAGCATCTTCTCCTTCGTCTCCTTGTCCTCACCCATGAACGCCTTCGCGTTGTACGTGTCAAGGTAGTAGTCAAGTTGGATTGGCTTATCCTGCTGCATAGCGAGCTTGGCGGCCTGGACTAGAAGCTGAACTGAAGGGGATACATCTTGAGTGGGGGCTGACATTTTAAAATCTGGTGAGTTCGGGGAAACCGTATTCATCAATTTTACGCGGGCCGTGTTGCGCCAGGCTGAACGGGCTTCAGCACCTCCCTCGAATGCTCGCGTATAACATCATTCATAAAATCATAGGCCTCGTCGAGCTGTGCGCGCATGCGCGCCCCAGTGATAATAATCGACCCAGTCTGAAAGATAGCAATAGTAATCCGCTTACAGCTTCCAATGGCGGTGCCATCGCCCTGACCCGTACAGAATTTGGGACAGTGGCAAATACCCTTTTTACCGGAGGATACCTCGTTGTAGTAATATTTCGTATTTACACCCTGGTAGATTGTCGTCTCAAGGGTACTCGAGAGTCGATAGATATCACACAGCGTCTTGTGTAAGTCAGACCGCTTAATGAGAGCATTAACCTTGTAGTCACTATTAAGTAGCTGAACTGCGAATTTCGTAAGAGAAAGCGGCACTTCAGTAATCCGTTCAGGGAGGTCATTAAATTGCTTAATAAGCCATGTAATAACGTCACGAGAGAACTCCTCATTGGTAACACCCGTCATTTGAAAGCCCCCGTTCGCGAAGAGTTTCACATTGACCTCCTTGAATTCACCACCAACCTCTCGCAGCTTCCGCACAACAATAGTGCTCTGATTGAAGAATGTCTTGTCACTGATGCGCCGCTTTGTAAGAAGGTCCCTTGCAGAATTTCCAATTACGTTCGTCTCATGCTCCATCTTTAGAATCCCCTCCTTTGGATATCCAATGGGAATCATAAGAGTGCGAATATTTTTAAAGAGAGTGCCGAGATTGATAGTTGTTCCGAGGTGACCGGTAGTAACTAGTGTAGAAATACGCAAGGGCGTAAACTCGAGAGCAGTCGGATCCATTTTTTAGGTACTCTGGGGCGGCCATACTTCCAATTTTTGTTTCACGAATCGTATAAACCAGTCTGATAAAATGGCCGACCTTTGTTTGAAACTAATCATCTTAATGAAATCAGTGTCGCTGATTTGAAGCATTTCAACGAGTCCCTCTTTTCCGAGAGAGTTCGTGAAATTCGCACAGAAAAGGCAGAACATTGAAAAATCGGGGTAGGTCCACTTTTGCAGGGCGGTTTCAAAAATTCCGTTTAGTTGTGAATTGTTCGCTGTAAAAAGTGTATTCCAAAGCTTCGCACAATCTTGATAGCGCCCTGGATTTAACATGAAAAATCTGATGTCTCCACGTCTGAATTCAACATCGAGGCCTGTAATTTTAAGAGATTCCTTCGGCTCCTTGAGAATTAGAGACATTCTGTGGTTGAAGTCTGCAGACTTCGGAGCCTCGAACGGAATTACAAGAAATTTGTGGATAATTGAGGCGTGAATTCGCGAAATTGAATTACAGAGAAAAATAATAATAACCTTATCGGTTGGTTCATCTAAGAGGGGTCTGAGGGCAATTTGTGCCTGATCGGTAAGAGTTTCCGCCTCGTCGAAAACAATGATTTTTGGACCACTGGCATCTGGAAAAAGAGCACTAAAGGATGAGCGAATAAATGGATAGACGCGGCTACGGACGGCATCGAGTCCGCGCTCGTCGCTTGAATTCAGAAACAGGGCACGGCCGAAGAAGGTTGAATTAGCACCCTTTCCATGAAGCGCCTCGACGAAAAACTTTGCAGATGTAGTTTTTCCAGAGCCTGGTGGCCCAATTAGAAGGAGGTGCGAGCGCGATTTAGGGAATTTTAGCATTGTATCTAGAAGTGTCTGAATTCTTTTTGGAAGACCTAGGTGTTCCATCCCTTTCAGGAAATGGTAAAGGTGGTTTAACCCTGCCCTTTTAGAAAAAGGGCCCAAAAACTCGATGGGTTGGATCTTTTTTGGAAAAAGCTTGGCAAAAAGTTAAGTACTTAACGCTAGTTGTTTATAAAATTGAAGCTGACAATTCCAAGATACTAACTATAAAATGGGTCAATATTATCTTACAGTTATTCTTGCTGAAAAGTCGGACAAAGAGTATATTCGCACGTATTTGGATCCAGGAATGTATAATTATGGTGTGAAACTAACAGAGCATTCATACATCAATAATAACTTTATGAAAATTGTCGAGAACCTAATTGGCCCAAACGGAATGTTCTACAAGAGCCGCATCGTCTGGGCTGGAGATTATGCTGACAATGAGCCTAATTCTGAGAGTAATCTATACGACATATGCGAGGGAAAGGATCCGTTTGAATATAAGGGAACGCTTGTATCATATAACTACATTGTGAACCACACAAAGAAGGTATACGTCAAGAAAACTGCTAGCATGTACTTGCACCCACTTTCTCTTCTAACTGCGGAAGGAAATGGGCGTGGAGGTGGTGATTACCATGGACCAAATATGCAGATGGTAGGAAATTGGGCGCGCGATGTCATCTCTATGGAAAATGAGGCTCCTGACTATACACTGATTGAGTGTGTATTCTAAAAGGGCAGCCTTATATTTTGGGGCCTTTTTTTAAAAGGCCACCACATATTTTGGGGCCTTTTTTTAAAAGGCCACCACATATTTTGGGGCCTTTTTTTAAAAGGCCACCACATATTTTGGGGCCTTTTTTTAAAA
>Ga0114960_10000285_pt1 | contig 41880 bp, 36 predicted proteins | sample C_130625_MF_Meta_FD_92637 | JGI IMG/M metagenome (GOLD analysis project Ga0114960, IMG submission 92637) | Freshwater microbial communities from Lake Croche, Canada to study carbon cycling - C_130625_MF_MetaG | ecosystem: Environmental > Aquatic > Freshwater > Lake | place: Lake Croche, Canada...
CAATGTGGGATCTATATGACTAACCCCAATGTGGGATCTATATGACTAACCCCAATGTGGGATCTATATGACTAACCCCAATGTGGGATCTATATGACTAACCATAATGTTTACTAAAAGGGAGGGTTTTTAAGGGAACCGTAGGTTCACTTAAGAGGGAGGGTGTTTGAGGGAAACCTTGGTTTCCCTCAATTTAGTCCATCTTTTTTATCATAAATCCCTGTTTAAAATCGATTTCCTTGGGTTCGCTATCATTCATCGGAACATTTTCTACAAAGGAATTTTTATCACCAGTGGCCATTTTTTGTGGGGGTGCATCCCCATCCGCACTCGTCACTTTATTATGATCCCCCACCACAATATTAAAAACGGGTTTGATATCAGGGACGCCCTGATTCATAAAAGAGGAGGGGCTAGGGTTATTGAATGCGGGTTCGGAAATGGCCATGGCGGATTGCCCGTAGGGCATGTCATCAAATTGTCCTATAGGACTATTATGCAAATAACTCGGATGGAAGGGATATATATGATTCTTTTCAACGACTTGTAATGCATTCTCCGGATCAAGTCCGTCATAATCTTCTGTGTCAATTGTAACATATTTATCGCCAACATGTTTTATATTCCAAACCCGGGGTTTTACGTCTTTACCTCGATACATGACTCTTCCTCCTACTTTATATTCTGGTGTTGGTGGTGGGTAATCTGGACTGGAAGGTTCGAATGGACCTTTCATGGGTGGAGGCGGAAAATCTGGAGAAACTGGTTCGAATGGACCTTTCATGGGTAAGGGTGGTGGCGGAAAATCTGGAGAAACTGGTTCGAATGGACCTTTCATGGGTAAGGGTGGAGGCGGAAAATCTGGACTCCTTGGTTCGAATGGACCTTTCATGGGTGGAGGCGGATATTCCGGACTTGTGGGTTCATATATCTTGTATGGTAACCCGGGATTTGTTTTAACCGCCGGAATATCTGGAATAAACCGGTTTTGAGGTTCTACCGGAGTATTGATATTATTCGTCACGCGATTTTCGCGTAACATGGTTTCCCTCATTTTCTGTATTTCTCCTATATCGAATCCCGTCAACTTTTTCGTATTGTCGGAAAACATTAAATTTTCCATCTGTTCAATATTGTCCTCCGTTATGATACGCAAACAAACATTCATTGCCTGCAATTCCTGTATAAGCAATTTGAATGAATATGGAGCAGAAACCAAACTGAAACTTCGCCCATATTTTGTAATGTTTTCTACCCGGAGATCATCGCTGGCAAGTGATCCAGTATATTGTATAGGACCATCCGCCAACGGGCTCATAAAGAGATTTTTATCGGGATTATAAATGGCAATCATTCCCGTTTTGTTACAAACCGCAAAATAGTATTTATCGCCCCTTTCCATCATGGATTCCGTCAAGAAATTCGTTGCTCCGTGTGATATGACTGCATCACGTTCCATTTCGCCAATACGTAGACCACCATCATTTGCACGACCACTCACGGGCTGGCGCGTAAGCGCCGTTCTCGGACCCAATGCACGGAAATTAACTTTATCCTTCACCATATGTTTCAATCGCATATAATACGTAGGTCCTATAAAAATCTCTGCGCCAATTTGATCCCCCGTCATTCCATTATAAAGCACTTCATTGCCACTCGAATGAAACCCCACTTTCGTGAGTAATGATCCGTAGACGCCGATTTTGGATCCTTCATTCTGGAATGCGGTACAATCTCCGAAAGATCCATACATGGCACTCGCTTTCCCCGTGATACATTCAACAAGTTGTCCTATAGTCATACGAGATGGGATTGCATGGGGATTAATAATCATATCAGGTCTTATTCCATCTTTTGTAAATGGAATATCGCATTCTGGGAGAATAATTCCCACGGTTCCCTTTTGTCCGGCTCTCGAAGCCATTTTATCGCCAAGAGTAGGAATACGGATTTCGCGAACGCGGACTTTGGCAATACGATTGCCCTGCTCTCCATCTGTAATGAAGGATTTATCTACGACTCCTAATTGCCCTTTTTTCGGCGTTTTGGATTCATCCCGGCGCGAAAGTGCGCCTTCTCCTGCATACGCAGATACGCCAATTAAAACGGTTTTATCATCTATGGGTGTATTTTCCTTGATGATTCCGTATTTATCTAATTTGCTATAATCATAACCGGGTTTTAGTCCCACGATATTTTCTTCTTGCTCAATATTTGCAAAAACTTTATTCATGATGGTTGCGCCATCGGATCGCGTCTTCTCTTCGTGTGTCTCATATGTGGAATAATAGGTGGTTCGGAAAAGACCGCGTTTTAAAGCGCCTTCATTGATAATGATGGAATCCTCCATATTGTATCCAGTATAGACCATAATTGCGACAATGGCATTTTCTCCATAGACGTTTTCCTCTTGGTTGATATAATCCATATATCGCGATTTCACGAGGGGGATCTGACCATTCGCTAGAACCACGGCGGATTTGTCCATGCGCAATTGATAATTTGTATGATACATAGATACAGCTTGTTTGCTTTGTCCCGACGAAAATGCATTACGTGTTGCCGGATTATTTTCGGGGAATATCACCATATTTTCCATCATACCAAACATGAAAGAAGGATGGATTTCCAAATGTGTATGATATTTTGTAATGTCTTTTTTCGTAAGGGCAATAAGTGCATCTTCGCTCTCGCTCGTATCGATGTAATCAATGATGGCTTTATTCTCGATGAATTTCGCTTGTTTGGCCGGATTGGATTCCCCGTCGATTCCGTCATATAGATCACTCAATTCGTATATCCGGGTATGATTTGGCGTAAAATCGGGGGATTTTTTATCGTGAAATCCGGTTATAAATTCTTTCCAGCCCCCCGCCATTTTATTGCGATTCTTTTCGTAAATATCAATCGAAAAGAGGTCTTTTTGCTCACGTTTATTTCCGCTTTCGCTCGTATCTCGGTAGAATATGGGCCGACAGAGTCGCCCTGCATCCGTATATATCAATATCATATTCTGTTTAATATCGAAAGAAATACTCGCATGAATGGGGATAAGGGCATTTCGCCGGAACAATTTGAATTTCTCGCAACACATGAACGGGTCTTCTATCGCACCACACCAATATCCATTGACAAAAACTTTTGTCATGACGGATAATTGCAAGGGGACTAGTTCTTCAATGAGTTTTAAAACCACATTCCGGCGCAACCATGCAATCATGGGTTCACGACTCATGCCTCTCGAAATATACGTGCTAATGGCCAGATTTTTAATGAGTCCTATATTACCTCCGTCGGGTGTATCTATCGGATCAAAATATCCCCATTGCGAAGTATGGAGTAAACGTGGCGGTACGAGTTTTAAACCGGCATCCAAGTGTAGATTCGTTTTCCTCATTTGTGCAGTGGCAGAAAAGAAGGACAGCCGATTCAGATCTTGAACAATTCCTACACGAGCCGTATGTGACTGAGCGCCCCAGCCACCTTTGAATGCTTTCCGAAATCCAGCATCCACTGTGCGTTGTAAAAATACCTCGCGATAATTCTTTTCTATAAGACCATACAAATTTTCACTATAGATGCCCTGATTGAAATAGAGGCGTTTCTCGAATTCCACATGGATTTCCTTTAATTGCATCGTATAGTACTCACGAAAAAGATCTCCTATCAAAACTCCGGGGGTTTCCAGACGTTTATATTTATAATTATCGCGATTCGTTTCTTCTTCGATTCCAACATGTACTTTAAGAAGGCGGAAAACCATATATCCCAAATAATACGCTTTCTGGATATAAGTCGTTTCTCCAATATGAGGCAAAAAATAGTCACATAGAATCTCTAATGCGTGGGTAATGGTCTTGCCCTTCGTCAAGATGGCGATATATTTCAGGGCGGAACGTTGGTTGCAAACACTCCCTGCATCATGGACGGAAGGTGCAAAAAGATCTATCATGGATTCATATCGCGTCATGTCCAATAGACACATTTCAATGATGGATCTATCGGACAAAATACCAAGGGCACGAAAAAGAATGAATAGGGGTACGGGTTTGCGGACATTGGGTATAGAGACAACGATATTCAGGTTTGTAAATGAATTCGTGGGAGCGACGAGTTTGACAGACATGGTACGGACCGGTTTTGATACATTTTCAGAGACGGATCTTATATCTGCGGAATAAAGGTATTTATCATCTGCCACGGATTTCACATACATGATATTATTGGCAAACTGTTCTTGCGGGATGATGGACTTTTCTTTGCCATCAATGATGAAATACCCCCCTACATCGTTTTTACATTCTCCCATGGAAAATCGGAGTTCCCGGGAAAGTTTAGAGAGAATGCAAAAATCGGATTGGATCATAATGGGGAATTTACCTAAATAGATTTTTTCCAAGATGTGTATCTGACGTTGTGTATTGGGGGCTATCATGGATTTTTGGGTCGCCTCGCGTAATTGGGCCATTTCTGCGGGAGCGAGTTCCAATTGTTTTTTCGTCCGTTTTTTCATGGGCATCTTTTTCCCGTCTTTAACGGCTTTCTCGTCTTCTTTTGCACCACCTTCCACTGGGTCTTCATTCTCTGTCTTATAAGCAGATTTCTCGCCACCTTTAACCGGATCGAGTATGGTACCTCCTTCTTTGAAATTTGAAACACGAGATCCGTCAGATTCTTCAAACTCTTCCTCTTCAAACGGATCTCCACCAATGACGGTGGGTAATTCCTCTTCTTCTAAAATATCGATAATTTCGACTTCAACATCATAATGCACGGTCATTGCATATGTCATATTGCGCAACCTGGCTTCGTTTGGATACATGTAATGCGGACGTGATTCATCATATATGATTGGTTTTCCAAAATAAATGCGCGAACCCTCGCGACCGCCCATATAAAGTCTGCATTTCGATCGATAGTCGTCGATCTTATCATCCCATCTGGATCCGATTTCGATCGGATTTTTTTCTTTAAATATTTGGAAAATCCATTTTTTAAAGAAATCATTATATGATTCTATATGATGTGTGACTAAAGATTGTGGATTATCTTGAAAATACGTATGTATAATGTCCCATACAATATCATCGCTCATGGTTATATATTGTATCTTGATTTTTTATCTTCATTCTTTTTCTCAAAGAAATCTATATGAGAGATTTCAATAGTAGCGATAACCTTTTTGGGCCAATGAGCAAAGAATACTGTATCTATTTCTATTTTCTTTCTGTAATCGGTTTCATTTTTTTACTCTTGACGGTAGTTAGTTCACTATTTATCGGAATTTCAAAAAGAAAAGGTGGAGAATATTACTTTAAAATGTTTTTGATTGCTTTAGGATATTTCATCTTTTATTTCCAGAATCGATTGTTGTATTCTATGTGTGTCTCTGCATAAGATATATATATCGACCGTAAAGATAGATATATCGACAAGATGTGCGTCGCAATTTCACCCATTCATGTAAATATAATATTTATACTTGCATGGATATTTTATATTATAGCAATTATTGCGAAAATTGCAAAAAGATCCTTCAGTTTATTACAAAGAATAGTCTTATAGAAAAAATAGTGTGTATATCGATCGACAAACGCAGACGTGATCCCCGTACCGGACAATATCTTATTCAATTGGAAAATGGCAGAGAAGTCGTCATGCCCCCGAATGTGCATAGTGTCCCCGCACTTTTACTCATTAAAGATAATTATCGCGCCATTTTCGGAGGAGAAATCACTTCATATTTAGACCCTCCCGTATCCACGACAGTGGCCGACAATGGCGAACCCAATGGATATATTTTAGGACAAACGATGGGGTCTAATATCATTTCCGAACAATTTACTCTATATGACATGACGCCAGAAGAATTGAGTGCCAAGGGTAAAGGGCGCAGTCGACAAATGTATAATTACGTTTCTGCGAATTATGATACACTTACGATACAGACACCGCCAGATACGTATCGCCCCGACAAATTGGACGAAACGGCAACTATTGATAATTTACAACAAAAACGGAATTCAGATATTCCGAATGCCGCGCCTCCGAATATTTTAGGCATATAGTAGGATTATATCACTTCGGACCCTTGAAGAAAATCTCACATTTTGGTTATTCAAGGGTTTAAAAAGAAATCACATAGAATATAAAAAATGGGAGATCAGAAAAAAACCACGATTTTAAGAGCCTTCAATACTCATTTTTTCGAATTTGTAGATGATCTTATACGAATCTTTCCCGAAAAAGAAGATATTTTGGTCGCAAGATCAACCTTTGAATGGTTCAAAAAAGCGAACCCCACAAGTATTTTAAAAGCCTGGCATTTTTTCGTATATGAACCCTATAAAGATGTCATTCATGCGGGAGATATCACTTTTTTCTTCCACAAAGATTATGCCCAGGATCTCACTTATTTGAAAAACTCGAACGAAATCATAAAAATCATCGATACTTTGCGCGAACCCGTCAGCAAAATGAATGAAGAGAATCAGGCATATAGTATGAAATATATGCAGAATCTCTCGAAATTGGCAGATGCTTATATTATACTTTGATATGAGAGACAAAACGTACAAACGGAGTTCTTGTAGATTAGTAAGTAAGAAGGAAAAAGACATGTTGCAAATAAACAACATTGCAAATATATCATATAGAAATGATTCTATATGATATTCACATATGGATCCTGTTGTAAAAAACATTACAGTTTATTATGATATATATGAATGTGAATATGGCGATGGATTTTATCCATATCCGGAAGAAACCACTGGACTAATCCCTATCAATATTTCTTTCCAATATTTTTTGGAAAATAAACAATGGAAACATTATCGCACGGAACTAGAACACATCATTTTTGGACTAGATGGACATGGCGCATCTTTTTTGAGAATCCTCAATGCAGATATCTTTGATGGGAATCATATCATAAATTCGCAGAATGTATTACTATATGACTCTTGTGAAGAATCGATTGGATAAGAAAATTATAGTACTTTTTCAAAAAGTATAAATATATTCTATATTGATTTTATAATGATGAATAGAAGAAGAAAAACTACCGTTGTTGCACCTCGACCGAGTCCGAGTCCACTCCCTAAACCAGCAAATCAAATAGAACCTCCAACAACATCTGGTAATTCATTCAAAGATTCGATTATATCTGGATTTGGATTTGGCGTTGGATCAAGTATTGCACATAAAATGGCAGATAGTATTTTTAGTAAAGAGAGTCCAATTGAAACGAGTAAAAGTACAACTCTGAATAATTGTAGCGAACTGAAATTGAAATTAGAAAAATGTATTACACAAAGCAATATAGATTGTACAACGGTATATGATGATTATTTCAATAGTTGTATAAATACTTCAATTACTAACTTTCACAAATCAACATAAAAACAAATAGTCCTATATATATAAACCCGTCGCAATATGAAACACCTAAATAAAAATAGTGTAAGGTATTTTAGTAGTGGCGAAAGCGATGGAGCCAGTATTGAATATATATATGTCAATTATGTAGTGGATCCAGAGATTCCAGGTCTTCAAATCAAAAGCGAAAAATCAGAGTCCTATAGAATCATCTCACATGATACGGATCCGAATTATCGATCCATTGTTCTTTCCCATCCCAATAATGAATTACTTTCGTTTTCCCCTCCCGAAAGTATCCCCGTCGAAGAATTCATAAAAAAGAATCCTGAAATTACGGACGATATTTATATAAATGAGGCAATTGAAGGAACCATGATTCATCTGTTTTACGATCCGAGAATTCAATCATGGGAAATTGCGACCAAGAGCGCCGTAGGCGCGAATTATTGGTACTATAGGACTCAATACAAGGGGATCAGTCCCGATGCAGAGCAATCCACATTCCGTAAAATGCTCATGGACGCATTTCGCACAACGGGTGATTTGAATGATACTCCTTTCTTGCAATATTTACCAAAAGAATATTCGTACACGCTTGTATTGAAACATTCGGCGAATCATATCGTACAATCTGTCCAATATCCAGTTACGTATTTAGTAGCCGTATATCATATATGTGACAATCGCGCGATTTATATTCCCCCCGTCATTTACGAAGAATGGGACTGCTTTTTGAATATTCGTGGAATTATTGAATTTCCGCCATATTTCGAAGATAGTGTGTATTATGAATACTACAAGACGCAATTTCCATATGATCGATGTATGGGATATATGATAACCAATGTGCGAACCGGCGAGAGATGTCATATAGAAAATGCGGAATATGTGAAATTGCGAGAATTGCGCGGGAATCATGCGAATTTGCAATATCAATATTTGGAATTGCGGAAAAAGGGATTATTAAACGAATTCTTGCGTGAATTTCCGCAATATTCCAATCTCTTTTCGGCGTTTTATGAGCAATATCGGGGATTTTTGATCCAGTTACATCAATGCTATGTGGACTATTACATAAAGAAGGATGGTCAGAGATGTCCAAAACGTTTTTTTCCGCTCATTTATAAATTGCATCACGAAGTCTTTATTCCTTCGATTGCGACGGGGAAAAAACGGATAATGCGAAAATCCGAGGTGAATGCATTTTTGGATACATTGACACCAGGGTTTATTATGTATTATCTCAATTATACGGATACTGTGTAAATATGTGTGAGGCTTTTATAAAATTGAAATAGATTCCGTCATTGAATGGATGTCATATACTACATATGACATCTATTGAATATTTTTATAATGCGAATGGAGAGGTGGGTCATTACGAGTACGATGATGTCCTATATGTTTCTACATTCCCGATTGACTGGGCTACAGAGCATATCGAAGGCACCGGGCCAAAGGAATGCAATAATTGCAAATATTACGGGTCTTGGGATAATGTCTTTTTGGGATATTGCGGTAACTGTGCAAGATATATATACAATGGTAAACGTGGTATGGGATTCATTGACCAATTAGACGAAATGAATCCGACCGATCCTAGATCCGCGACTTTGACCTATCTCAAAGGTCTAGATATTGACTCTATAAGACTAGATGCAAATATAAATAGGCAAGGGTTATGCGATGATCCAGAGTGTAAATTCTGCAATACAGCCGATAATGAGAAGAATGAGATAGATGAAATTATAGAATGGATGGAAAAACGTCATCAAGAAATGGAGGAAGCATCCATACGTCTACATGAAGAATGGATAAAGTATGGAATGGATGATCTATATGACGATATTCAATATTATGGTTAGATAATGGATAAATTATAAATAAAAATGGATTTCTTTGACTTTATCAAATGATCCGGGGAAACACTCAACGACGAAATCGCGAAATAAAGTAGCCGATGTTTTAACGCTATAATTCTTACTCCACCATTTACGTGGATTTTTTTTCGTATCTCGCAACTTGCGAATTGCAGGGGCTATATCCGTTTCATCGGTAAATAATTCCCCCGTTTCATCTGTAATATATTTTGAACCGCACATGATTTTTCGGTTCATGAGCACCGGGATATTTTTAATCATGGCTTCTGCAACTGTACGAGGGGAAGCATCTGCGATATTAGGGATAAAAAGATATCTACATTCCCGCATTTTTTGCTGGAATTCATGATAAGGCAAGAAATCGTGAACGTCGATTTTATCCCCGTATTTTTCTTTAAGCCCACATTTGGTACGACCTATTACACAAACCCGCATTTGGAATTCGTGGATCATGACGGGAAAACATTTTTGCGCTAAATCAAAATTGCGATTCACGGCATTCCATCCATCGGCCGGGCATTCCGTTTTACTATCATCGAAACACACATATAGGAAATCATACTTTTTCAGATTCGGAGAATCTTTTATCTCGGCATCATAGAAATCCGATTCGCTTATATTGATGAGTCGATTATTCCCAGTGAATCCATATTCATAAGGATTTTTGAAACATGTCAACCAATTCTGGATACGACCCACATAATCAAAATTGTAATTCGCCGTGGTTTCGTCCGCCGTTCCATCCCAGACCGCTTTAGGGAATGACTTATAGGACGTTATCCCAATCATCTGGATACCATTCTCTAAATACTCGTCAAATAGGTTCATCGCTCGTTCATCACGAAAAAATGCCGTCACGGCAACCAATGGAATCATTTGCCCCGTTTCATCCTTAAAATAGCGGTAGGGGAAAATGCGCTCACGTTCATGATCCTCTAATATTGTCCTATAGGACTCTTTCCACTTGGGGATTTGCGCGGTTTGTATGACAAATATTCCATATGTTACAATGACGATTCCTATAATAATTAACCCAATTGTGATATTATCCATATTATACTATCCCGAGAAAAGTCATATAGAAAATATATCGATGATTGATTCTATATGACAGAAGCAATTGCCGTTTTTACAGATGGTCCAATACGTGGTTATGTACGATTTTTAGAAGAAGGTCGACAAGTCGCAATTGAACTCCGAATAACTGGATTGCGTGCCAATTCAGAACATGGCTTTCACATTTTGTGAAACAAAAAAAGCAGGGGATTTGACGAATAAATGTACCAGTATGTTATAACCATTGGGTAAAAGACATTATAATCCGCACGGCAAGACGCATGGATGAGCGAAAGACATGTGGGTGATTTGGGAAATATACGCGCGAATGCGCGTGGCGAAGCCAAATATACTCTATATGACAATGTAATCAAATTGCGTGGAAAATATAGCATTCTGGGTCGTGGACTAATTATTCATGAAAATCGGGATGATTGTGGACAGGGTGGGGATGAAGAAAGTTTGAAAACGGGGAATGCGGGGAAACGGATCGCTTGCGCCGTCATTGGATATGCAAAGACGAATTTTGTATAATAGAATTAGAGATGCAAATCCATCATATATCGAATAATCAATGTGAAAATAATGACGTGTATGGCAAATCCTAATAATGTGGGACATCCACTATTTGACGCTATTTTACCGACGTATTTTGAAAAAAGTGAATCCGTAAAAATGTATATCTGCGGATTGAATAAAATGATCAATACTGCGGTTGTATAAAAAGTGAATCGCCATTTATCTGCCGAATCGATCGCCATATATCATTATACGAGAAAATTATTTTTGGTCGGCGAATATTCTTGAGACAAAGTGTCGTTAATATCTTTTTCTCTTTTTTGTTTTACCACCGGTTAGAGAATTACTACGTTGTACATGGTATGTTTGTCTTCTTACTTCTTTTCTATTTGAATCTCTAACACAAACCACTTGTGAAGTATCCATATTTCTACAACTATTACCAAACAATGCATGAACAATTCGTTGAACAATTGATTTTTTTTCTCTATTTTCGCGAATTGTTAAATATTCTACATCACGTCGGACCTCGGGTGTAATTTTATCGCAACAGGATACTTTATCAATAATAGTATTCAACTCTATATCACTAACTGCTATAGAATTTGAAGGTGAACGAGAACGGGAACGGGAACTTATTCTTTTTTGCATGAGGTCTAATAGATATATTGCATTTGGAGATTCTTTTTTGGCTTGTATTTGTAAATCTCGTATACCTATTACTGCATGTTGACTGGATTGCAGTTTTTTCACAATAAGGTTAAATAGTTTACTTGATTTTTTTTGTGCATGTTTTATGCAATTGATTAAAAAATTCATATCTTCTTCTAAATCGGAACCCAGTGATGTCTTGTATGAAACTTTCAATAAATCTGGCCATCCAGTACTACGATTATCTCTTCCTAATAATTGAAACAAAGAAGTAAACCCTAATGTGGTTGGGATCAAATCTACAATATTACTAGTCAATAATAACTTATATACTGCATTACAATTTACTCGCTTTTTTTCTTTAATTAGTAGATCGATAATATCTAACGACATTTCTGGATAGATTTTTGGATTGTGTTTACTTTTTTTCTCTATTTTTTTGATAGCATTATCTAGGGGTATATCTGGACCTACATCACTATTTAAAGATGAAGGCGATGAATGTGTTGAAAGTTTAGAATCCGTGGAAGATTGTCTTTGTAATTCCAATCCAGACATATACAATATTATTATATAATATTGTGTATTTTCATCAATAAGAATGTATCTGTATATTATAGATGTTTGATATCGGCGACGAAGAGAAACTTGTTATCAAAGATCCTATAGATATAGATAATATAGATAATATAGATAAAGAGCCTCAATCAAAGAAAACGGGGAATGGTATCAATCTAGAATTAGGCGATATTGTTGAAATCGTCGCTCCCACAAACGCAGAAATCCATGAAAATACATTTTTCATTAAATATATCGATGATCAAAAAATCCGAATCATCAACGTCGCCTCTTTTCAAGAAATACAACTAAATATTGACGAAGATCAACGAATCACAGATCATTCTATAAGACAAATCACGATTTTGAATCGTAGCAAAGAACCCGGATATGCTCGGCAAAATGGTCTTACTGTGGGTATATGGATCGATGTCCATTTTGGTGGACAAATCCCCGCCATTATTACTGGCGAAATCACGAATTTAGACGAAGATCAAATAGAAATCACCGTTTTTCCCAATTTAGAAACAATCTATATTGATTTCGAATACAAGGGGCTACCCGAACATATCCCCCTTACGAAATTCGTCATTCGCAAAAAACCATCCGAATTGGGGAAACGCGAAATCCAAGATATCAAGACCCATTTAGAACAAGGCGACACATCAACCTCTTTAGAACCCGAAGTCGAATACAAGACCACCGGTGAAGCCATCATTCGACTACCCGAAGACGCTGAGCCAGATAATAATATACACCACGTATTGGAAGATCTATATCAACGATCCATGAAAAGTACCATCGTCTACGGCAAATATTTAGATGTCATTACACAACAAGTCGAGATCCCCGAATCGCAAAAACGCTACGGTATTGAAACGCAACTCAATAGTCTCATGGATGAACTCTTGTCCACCATTCCCAATAGCGATCGCACAAAAACCGTTCTTGGAGAAATCCGCATACTCATTGAACGGTACAAACAACTCCGCGAATTCTTTTCAAAATACGATGAGAATGGCAATATACGTGGTCTCAAGATCTTGAGTGCAAATTACAAACCCGCCATCGAGCATATTTTGGAACTCGACACCAAACTCCGGTGGTTTATGCCCGTTGCATCCATAAAAAAGAAGATCTATACCGAATATACATATCCCACCATCCTACAATCTGATGTATCCGAATACAATGACGCCAATGAATTGGAGCGCGAAGAACAGACGAAAAAAGACGCATATTATGAAAATAAACAGCGCGTGAATCATGTCAAATACGCGTCCTTGTACCAGGAAACAAATCCATATACGATGCCATTCGAACAACCCCCCGCAAATGATATCTATGTGACAAAACAACGAGTTCACGCCGATATAGAAGCCATCATTGACAATCTCGAAGATTTCTATAGTACATCCATTCACCAGAATCGCGCCATCCGTTCAAAATATGTCATACAGAAATACCAATTAGGACTTTCACATCTCGTTCCCGAAATCGTGAACGGCAAGAATGTCTATATGACCGAAGAAATGACTCCCGCAGATGAAATCACTATAAAATCGTTCGTCATGATGCCTTCCCCCGTGATGGAATATTCCCGGATTGATCTCCCTGCAACGTCCATTATGGAAAAAGCCAATTTGCATTTTTCGAATCTTTCACTTTTCCGTTTATTGAAAGGAGATATGTTGTCACATACCATCAATGATTTAACAAAGGAAATCGATTATGAAGAAATCGAAAAAGAATCGGATCAACATTTTCTCTCTGTAACAAAAGAGTATATCTTGGAACAAGGTATCGCGATAGGAGATAAAGACCGATTCGAGAAATATTTGCAAGTAGTCATTCCAAAAACACGCGCAATGATCCGACTCGTCCGCAAATACGTGAAAAACAATTTTTCCTATATTGGCGTCGTGCGATATTTAGAACCCTTTTTAACCTATGCCACGGATATTTCCTATAAACAATATCTGGAGATCCGGTTCTTCATCAAGGAAAAAATAAAGGAAATCCGGAAAAAATATGCGGAAAAATCAAAGCAATACCTCGCATTAAGAAACGCGAAATACCCTCCGCCCACAAAAAACAAACATATTACCACACATTTATTATCGGAAAAGAAGGAGATCATGGATCTATGCATAAAGTCCTATAGGATTAATGAATCAAATGCCAGTCTCGAGAATCTTCAAGCCATCTGGAAAATGGACCAGGGACAACTCTATACATTGCTTTTATCCTCCGTCATGTCCTCGCTCATTATACCGGGCAACCTCATGCCTCTCGATCAAAATGACGAAGACGGCTCGATGGACAATTCGGAACGCATTTTAGCCCGGGATTGTAGCCGGCGTACAATCGCGAAGCGATATCATTCTATAGGACAATTACAAAAGGATAATAACCATGCGGATGTCTTTTTCGATTCTGAATTCGATGATACTCCATATCAAATTATGGAGAAATATAAGGATCAACGGAAAAAGATATTGGCGGAAGATTTCCCCGAATTCTTGAAAGAGAATTTAGTGCAAAAACACGATTGTCCTGAGGATTATGCAGAGGAAATGGCGAGTACGCTGATTGCGGGAAAACGCCAAGTGAGAGACGGGGAATATGCCATTCTGGAGATCCGACCAAAATTGGCGAAAGGGATCGACGAAGATACATTGAGCCCATCGGAAAAGGAATCTTTGGCGACGGAAATGGATGCGAATGTCAAATATCAGTATTATCATCGCAGAAAAGAGAATTGGATCCATGACCGTGATATTGGGGAAGAAGCCTTCGTCGATAACAATGATTTATTTTGCAATATGAAACCGGGGTGTATGAAAGGTCCTGTAAAATGTGATACCAATATTTCTGCGAAAGAACGCATGAAACGGATCACGACAAAAAATGCCGTCAAAGAATTCGAACGCCGGTTTGAGGTTTCTACCGAAGAAATCCAGTCGAGTCTGGAAAAAAAGATTGAATTCCATATTCGAAAAGTGGGTCGCCTTGCCGTTCTCCACGATATACAGTCCAATAGAATCAACTATCTGGCGAATGCGTTAGGCGAACAAGCCCAACAAAATGACGAGATTCGATCGCCGTATCTTGCATTGAGAGATATGATTATGGGACAAACGGATTTTACGAAACGGCAGTTGGATCTCCTCCAATTTTGCGAACAATTCACGAGAGAACCTCTATCTGATATAGACGAAGATCCCTATTGGAAATATTGCAAAAAGACAAATACCAAATTAGTCCCTTCTTTTTTCGCTGAATTAGCGGAAGAATTTTTAACGGGGGGTAATTACCCCCATAAACTTGATGTCATTTGCGCAGAACGCGGGCAATTGAGTGAAGACGGTGACGCAATCGTGGATAAATATAGTGGCTATGTGATACGAAAAATCGATTTTGCAATGGAAGATGGGTTCACCGTCGAAGGATTCCGCATCACGAGTCACGCCATCATGGAAAAAGATCTGGGTACGGTGGTGATGGAAAATCTCGGGAAAAAAGAAACCAAAGTCTTTGAAAACGAAATCTCTGAATTGATTTACGCCATTTTTTCGTTCCTTTCCACCAGTATTGGTATTCCCACGGATGCGATACAGGATTTCGTCTGCCGATTCTCTTTGGAAATGGCGACAAAACATGTGCTGGCAGAACCCGTCTATGAAAAATACAAGGCAAAAAAAGAAAAGGAGAAAGGGATCAAACAACCGTCCTATATGACTTATCGCAATGAAATCATCATCATTACTGTGGCGAGTACTCTTTTAGTGGCCATTCAAACGTGTACGCCCTCGTTTCAAACGAAAAAAACATATCCGGGATGTGTCCGATCGTTTAGCGGGTATCCAGTGGGAGGAGGTGTCGAAGACCAAACCGGAATCAAATATATTGCATGTGTATTGGAAAAATCGAAAAGTAAGATTGCACCGTGGAATGCAATTTATACATTAAAATCCACTTCGATTATAGATCGTATCAGACGAACGATTGAATCCATCATTCTTCCGAATCCCGAAATCGAAGAACGGATTTATGCAAAACAGGAATATTTGACACTCCATCCTGAAGAAATGATTCCCGATGAACATAGTATTGAAAAATGGCTACATTTCATGCCACCCCTCATTGATACAAATGTCCTCGATAAATTGAAGGGACTTTCCGCCGATTTCATGTCGGATTTCATGGATGCCATGAAAAAAGGAGACAAGAATCAAATAAAAGATTTCTATGTGATAAAATCGAAACAACATGCATATGGATATGCAGTATTAGAAAGTATCCATAAAATCATCCAGAAAAAAGAAGTTTTCTTGAAAACGGCGTCGAATGAACCCTTCTTGGAAAACGCGTGTTGTAACGATAAAATGGTGGAACCAATGCTCTATTTTATTCAAGAAGATGAACGCATCATAAGTCATATAAAACAAATTCAATCATGGTCCGAATTCATGAAACAAGTATCGACCATTTCAAAAGCCCCTTTCTTTAGTCATATAGGAAATACAACACTAGTTCGTCCTACGATTCCATCCGCCATTATCGAAGAGAATATTTACGAAGCCGTTGTTCATTATTTGCGTCTTGATTACGGTCTGCCTATAACGGCGGATTTTCATGGGATATTGACGGAAATACCGGATGGATATAAATCCACGTGGAATATTCTGGAGAAAATGGAGTTCTTGAAACGGCATGGAAAACGGTATAACGAAGAAAGCCTGCATCAACTCATGCAGATTGTCCAAAAGAAAAACGTGGTTTCTATAGCGGATAAGGCGCGATATTCTCCGGTGGATGCAGTAAAAGATATTTTGCAGGCGATGGAAGTGACAAAATCCACCGTGATTGAAGCCGATTTTCGAAGTGTTCTCAGTGCCGTTTTAGAAAAACATAATCCAAAAGTCATGCGAGCCCAACGTCCTATAGATGATTCTACGGAAGATGAAGATGTTTTATTGGACGGACTCAAAAATTATCTGTCAAAATCGATTTCCAGGATGCATCGCTACATTTTCAAATTCCTGGATCAAAATGGAATCGGATCGATACGAGATCGGGAAAAGATTCATGATTTTATGCAGGATATTATGGAATGGTCAAGCGATAGCGGGAAAAGCGATAGCGGGAAAAGCGATAGCGGGAAAAGCGATAGCGAGAAAAGCAAGAAAAGCGAGAAAAGCGAGAAAAGCGAGAAAAGCGATAGCACAAGTTCGTCCACACAATTCGTAAAGAATTGTCTATATGACATAACGCGAGTCATCCCGAATATGATTTTGAATGAAACCGAATTTTTACGTGTTCCCAAATACTGGAATTTATCAGAATTCGACGAACGGGATCTTTATAATTTCATGTCTGCATATTCTGCACCATATAACGATTACAAGATTGATCCCGTCATCAAAGAATTCATGCAAAAAATCCAGATAAAAACAGCAGACTTGTATTCCCTCATAAATCATATACCCGTATATTCACAATTTGTCGCCAATGATGATACCACATATTATTCTCTATTTGACAAACGTGCAATCCATCTCTTATTCACGCACATCTTTTATTCAGTCCTATATGAATTTGTCATTATTGCAGAACAAGACGATTTCGTGAAAATGGATGTGCGACAGAGTAAAACGGACCGCCGGAAAAAACGAAAGGAAAACAATGATGCGTCTAATACAGGCATCGAAATGAATTTCATCAATTTGGACGAAGCATTCGATGAATACGACGAAAGTTTGCAAGAAGTGCAGATCGAAGAAGGGAATAAATTGGCATTAAAACAGAAAATCGCCAATTTATTGACAACGATGATTCTTTCGATTCAAATTAATAAAAATCACATCAATATGTCCTATAGGACAATTCGCGAAAGATTAAAGAAATCCAAAGATAAAGAGAAGAAACGCATTACAGACGGGTTCAAAGATCTCACGGTCGAAGATCGTCAAGTGGAGAATATGTTGAAAAAGTATAAATTGGGCAAATGGAACGTGGGACAACAACGCGGATTAGTTGTATATGACAAGGCCACGAGTGATCGCGAACGATTGGAAATGATGGCACAGGGGGATAAAGATTTAGAGTTTGATTTAGGGCTTCAAGCATCCGATGACTTGGAAGTCATTGCGGAAGAAGAAGGCGGAGATGAAGTGGATGGAGGCGAAGATGAGATTGAAATGACGGATATAGGGAAATTGAATGCGAATTATATGGATGGGCAATATTATGAAGAAGACGCGGATCAAGACGATTTTCCCGAGGATTAACCCGACAAATTTATTGCAGATTTCCAAATCGCAGTCTCATTCCATTCGCCATTTTGTTCCGTGTGAATATTCACCATGAATTCATTTTCAAAAACTTCATTCGATGAATTGATGAATCGGACATTTGTTTTATTGTAATATTTCGCAAATAATTCCTTCAATAGAAAAACGTCTTGTTTTGGATATCTGCATAATACAACAATAGGTGCGGGATCTTGCACCAAACTACGAAACCGTTCAATGCGTCGATCATATTTGCATTTTACAGTATCATAAAACTCGGTCCAATTCGCGCCGATTTCTTTTTCTTCATACGCCCCTTCTCCGATCGTTTCAATTTCGGTCGTGATATCTCCAGATGCAGGCCCCTTTAATCCATTATCATATAAATGCGGATAATCATGCGGAAATTGAAATCCGTAAGCATCGATTAATCGGGTTTTTCTTACATTCAATCGTAAATCTGCATGATATTTCGCAAAATCGTCGCGAAAACATTCTTCGATTGCACGAACGTTTGATTGCACCCAGTCAAAAGGAAGTGCAAAATTGCGCATATTCATATTTCGCAATGCGGCAGCAGGAGAACAATCGTATCCAATCGTAATATAATTCATCTATATGACACGAGATCTATGAATCATTCTATATGATTTTACTGATTTATCATATAGACTATTTGAATTTGTTGTTTTTTGGTATAAATTTAGATAAATAATTTATCTATAGTTTTTAACTAAATCCATGTATTTGACACTTTCCACGAAAAATATTCGATTTCATAAAGTGTCTTTTTCCATTTTCCTTTTTTTGATCCTATTTTCTCTTTTCCATTTTGTGAAACCCGGATTCGCATATGATATAGATGGTGCAATTCGTCCATTTGGATTAGGATATCGCAATAAAACGGTGATTCCCGTATGGTCCATTGCCATCATTTTGGCGATTCTTTCGTATTTGACAATATTAGTGATAAGTCAATCCTAGGAAAAGATTTTCTATATGATTTACAAAAATCACATAGAATGGAATATCCCAGATTAATCGAATCCTCTACGTATGATTATATGCAGAATATCTTGACACAATGTCACATAACGCGTGTAAATATGTATTTATATGCACTTAATGCGGGTGTATTGATCCTTTTTTTAGGGATCGGATTTTTGATATTATACTATTCGTATAAAAACAAATTGACGCCGGAAGAAGCATATGAAAAGCGTTTAAGGGAACAAGAATATATTCTTTCCAAAATCCGGACTTATAAAGAACATCAACATCATATTGCACGAAGCGCAGGAATCACGAGTTTACCTTTAGTCGATTCTTCTATTGGATAAAATAGTTCAAGGGCTTAGACTTGGTGATCCACTGCTACTACTTGATCTAGTTCTACGAATAGGTCGATTTTCGTATCTATGTCTACGTCTATGTGTACCTCTACGTCTAACATCTCTAACATTCGATCTTTCTCTATTCCCAATTAGTAATACTTCAGGATTAGATGGCATTTGTCTTTGATCCATTTGTTGTTCAATTGGTGATTGCACTGGTTGTGAAAATGAACTCATGGAAGAACCTGGGATAAATGCAGATACGCCTGCATTCACAATTTTAGCCACGCCATTTGATCGTATTTCTTCAAGTTTTGCAGCATTCGCGAATGTACCGCTATAAGTCAATGCAGCAGTTCTTCGATCTGTACGCGCTTGGGTACATTCACGACTTAATAAACAGCAACATGTCAATGCACCTATTGCACAACTTAATTGGACATCTGTTCGAAGTAGAGTGCTTTCAATCAATGTTTGATTAGAAAGTATAAAATGATTAATTCGACTTTGTATAGTCTGTGCTTGGGCTATATCTTCTGGGGTTATATTCACTCCTTGAGTTATGTTTGGAACTGCAGTCCCTACCATATAATCATAAGTGGATGAAAACCATGTTCCCATACCTTGTATTCCTATAGATGCATCATTCGCCAATTTTGAAACTACTTCAGGAGTTACTGCAGTGGCTATACCACTAATACCATCTACTATATTATTTACTCCATTTGAACATATTTGTTGTGTTGTTTGTATTAATGCAAAACATGCTACACATGTTGTAGTAGATTGCCCACATACACTTAAATATGTACCTGCACCTAGTCTCGAATTCAACATATCTTTTACGATTCTTTTAGCAATTATGGTTGTTTCAAGATCACTTTCCATCTGTTGTTCCTGTAATTCCATTTGTCGAAGCATCATTTGCGATTGTTTTAATTGAGTCAATAATTTCAATTCTTCAATTTGTGCTCGTATGGTTTCATGTGATGTTTGAACTAATGAATTACCAGAAGATCCACCACATAATTGTACTTGTGTATGAGCCGAAGCAAGTGCGATTGCTGCTCTATTTTCATTATTATTTTCATTATCACTTTTACCTGAATTATTACGACTATTTTTCCCACCAATAGAATGTCGCTTTTTTACACTTTTTACAACTCGTAATTTACTTTTTATAATGAAATAATTGCATAATGTTGTACCCATTATTAAACAAAATTTCTTTTCAAACGGATTGTTGGAGACTGCTGCTAAACAAAAAATAGTTTTTAATAATTGATATTCGTTAATCTCCTTTATGGATTTTTTAGTATCTTGCATAGATTTAATCATTTTTACAAACTCATTCACAATTTCTTCGTTTTCCTTGTTTTTAAATGACATCTATATATATCATATATATATTTATACGACTATTGAATCAAGACTTGTCGAATGGGTATTTTTTGAATTGAAAGTATAAAGCGAATAGTAATTCAAAAAAATATCAACCTCTAAAATATATATGATTCAAGAATTAAGAGATGATGTCATAGATAATAAAAATACGGCACAACAAAGATTCCTAGATTTATTGGACACGACTATTCCCACGATTGACGATTTTTATATTCATGAATCTCTTTCTGGAGATTTAGACTTGGAAGTCATTGATAAATGCGATTTCAAAAATATTTCAGGCATTATATTTTCCCCTGGTCAAATAACAAGTATTCGCAATATTCCTAAAAAACTGAAAAAAATCGTCTGTCCGGAAAATCTATTAATCGATCTTGAAAATATTCCTCAAACGATCGAAATCCTTGAAATCCCCAATAACGCAATACAACATATCGATTTCAAACCGCTCGTCTACTTGAAGACCCTCGATATTACCGCAAATCAATTCCAAGTAATTCAACATCTCCCAAATACCATAGAGAGTATTCTATGTGACAATAACCAAATCCGGCGAATCGATTTAGCAAATACAACCCTTCTAAAAACCCTACATTGTTCGAATAATGGTCTAGTTACCGTGGAAAATTTCCCCGATACAATTACCGATTTTCAAATGGATAATAATCCTCTATTGGAGATACAGCGGAAAGGTATTTCTACGCATGCTCACTCGCGTCATCCGAGTCATTCCATCAAATATGCAGAATCCCTGCAAAAATATTTCGAATTGAAATCAAAATACGAAACAAAAGTCCGCGAATCAAGAAAAAAACTTTTTCAAAGACTTGGCCCTAAATTGGCTAAATCCGAATTGGAAGAATGGATTCCACCATGCATAAATTGCAAACGCCCAGTGGGAACGGTTTTTATTACAGAGAATCGGCATTATAAGGCACATTGTGGAGATCCTATAGAATCTACACGATGTATGGATATTGACATTTATGCAGGGGAATATAATAGTATACATGACGCAATTGATGCGTTCAAAGAAGGCATCACAATGAATAAAGAAAATATCATTAAAATGAAATTGGATACGCTTTTTGGATATACGCAAGAAGATGATTCAATACAAAAATTCAAAGAAGAGATGGATGAATATACAGAGAATAATATGATTCTCAAACAAATCAAGGATAAATATACAGATCTATATGACAATCCACATACGATAGAAAAGATTTCTGACAAAAAGAAACAACTCTTTGAAATCCATGAACGTATTCTGGCATTGTATAAAGAATATAGGGAAACGGAAAATCCCGATATTCTAAAAATGGCGATGCATATTCATACGACGGAATATTTACCCGAAATTAAAAACTTGCGCATTATGAAATATGAAATCATGGATATAGTCGAAAATGAAGACGAATATTTTTTGTTCCAACGTCCTATAGGAATACATAAACAGAATTTCACATTTGGGGAACATCCACGAGTGATTAAATTCCATTTAACTGGTAAATAAGATTAAATTCCATTTAACTGGTAAATAGCCAACAAATGATTGCTAAATAAACCCATTTATTTACATTTGTTGTAATTGCTCACGCCATCCCATTGAATTTGATGTTGATTCGCCCATTTTTTCAATCCGCACTGTCGACTGCCGTTGCTACTATAGGACACCCATCCAGGATCATTGAAATTCACAGATGTTTGTGTAGGATCTTTCGGGTTTTGTAAATAATATCCGAATGGTATTTGTTCTTTTGTATAAACAATATATGAACCAGTATTTGGTATTGTAGAATAAACGCTATTTCCATATTTATTTTTTGTTATTTTTTGTTTTGAACCTTTGAAATCTGTATAATTATATGTATTTGCAGATAAATCACCCATATTAAATCCATTCGTAGGTATTTGACATGTATTGTCAGAATTTACAACCCAATAATCCGGACACGCATCACCTACATTAGGATAGATGTCGGTTGGATAAGAATACGATACTATCATATAACCAAATACGAGTACAAATATAGATACCGCGACTACCAAGACTATTATATAAAACCGATTCATATAATAATCATATATATTTGAAAATCTAATTGCACTGTCCATTATAATTCGTTACCCCATCCCAACTAATTTTATTGTCGCTTGCCCATTTTTGAGCACCACATATACCTCCCGTGTAATTTAATATATCTTGTACAATATTATTTGGTTGACCTGGACCACGATTTGGCGCAATTTCAGACCTAGGTTGACTACAAAATCCATTTCCATCTGACGTCCATCCATCTGGGCATAAATTCTGTGTTAATGGAAACGTCTGTTGTTTTTTTGCACCCGTCATGGTAATTCCAATCCATGTTAATAATCCTATTAAAATCAGGACAGTTATAATAATAGTCAATGTATAAAAATTCATATATATAATATTACTAAATATTAAATATTATTTGCCTCTTGATTTTCTTGGTTTATGTAATTTTTATTGAAATAGCAATAATTACATGTAGCAAGATAGAATAAAATACATCCTCCTGTTAAAAAATGATCTGGTAACTCATAATCAAATACATAATATCCTATATAATATACAAGAAAACAGCATATACTTGTAATAAATAAAATGGGTGTTATAAAATTCATGAATATCATTAATAAGAGATCGTAGATGTAATTTTTATTTGCTTGAAATGCAGATATGGGTTTTTGGTTTGTTTCCGATTCTGTAGGATTCTCTTCAGACACTGTAGATCCATTGATATCAGGAATTGTTAATTTAGACGGAAGTTCCGAATTCTCCATTATAAATATATATTAAATAAGTATATATGTATAAATCCGCACAACCTTTTGTTTCTATCATAGATGGACATAAACCAATTTTGGATGCAGATCGATATAATGGTCGCATTAATATTGTATCACAACCCGACCCTATGGCTACATTCCGAATGCAAGAACGGATTGCCTTGAAAAATAAAACGACGGAATATAGAAGTGCTCTGTCGGGAAATGATTGGGAAGACAACCTTTTAGCCCGGGTTTATTTTTCCGCGGAAAATATCCAGATTTTGCAGAACGGCTTACGTGCCGGTGTATACGAAATGTCCAATCAGAAGATTACAGTACCACCGCAAAATATAGATCAACTAAAGATCATTATGCGGAGTATCTATTTGCAATATGCACAACATTATGAACGCGATATCAAAGGTCAAGTTGAGCAATTGAATAAATACGTTTTGGAATTCGCTGTAAACACCGTCTATAATGAAGCCGTAGGATATTTGAAATATGCCCAAGACCAGAGTTCGTTGGTGATGCCGATTGAATACCCACGACATACGGATCGCCAATATAAACAACTCGAATTGAAACCGTGGTTTTAGAACCCTTCATAAAAAAAGGGCCGAAGCCCCCTTTTTATTTTTGTTTGATATTAACTACTACACCAGATTTTTCTATAGGATATTACACCAGATTTTTCTATAGGATATTACACCAGACTTTTCTATAGGACTGTGCTTTCAGATTCTTGTTGCAACATTTCGGAATACATTCTCGATGCTTCGATCGCAGAGATTCCGTCCATTGAACTCATTGTTGTTTCGAAATTTGATCTAATTTCCTCCATTCTTGCCTCAATCTGCATTTTCTGATTTTGCAATTCTTCCATTTCCGAGTTGTATTTGGCTTCTGCGTAATATTTCATTTCCGCAATTTGAGTTTTGCGAATCATATCATTGCGTTTTATAGAAGGTGCACTACGCTTTGGTTCGCTACGCTTCGGTTCGCTACGCTTCGTAGAAGGTTCGCTACGCTTAGTAGGAGAACATGCTTTTTTAGTTTTTTTATCATGAAACGGCGAGTCAGGATTACATTTTGCTATGTGACAATACATGGATTTTGGTTTAGCATTTTCATAATCATGGCAAACGCTACATGTCAAAAGTCCCGTAGAAGAGGCAGAAATCAAATGTTGCGAATGATGTTTGCCGTAATGATACATCAACTGCGCATTTGTTCCCGAAAAACTACAATCATCGACTTGACACGTTTCCACATTAGACGGAGTATCTGTACTCATCGTTTCTGGAGGAGAAGATCTATGAATCACAGGCGCCTGTGGTGTTTTTGGAACCCGTTTCGATCGCATGCCAAAATGCTTCTTCAGAATTACAAAGTCAAATGTATTCTCAACCGGAACATATTCGGAACGTCGGATTCCGTTTACACCCGTCTCTGTCGCATTGAGTTCATCTATATAACGATCCATATAATTTATGAATAAGTATTCATTCGCGATCTTCCCGCCCCATTCGCGATACTTTCCAAATAGTTGGGCAGAACCAGATGTAATGGACGAGATGCCGAGGTCCACATTTTCGCGCGTCATGTCATATACGAATTCTTTTACATTTTCTTCAAATGGATCGACTTTTGTATTCAAGTCAATCACCGGTTTAATTACGGGGGTTTTCACTACTTTCGCAGATGCACTGTCTCCAAAGAATTGTCTAATATTCATCATTTCTTAAAGTATACTTTTTCATCTTTGATAAAAAAGTATTTCAATTTTTACACAATAAATAAAAGAAATCAAATCAAACATTGTTGTAAAATTGTACAGGAATGCGATCTTGAATCCATCCTAAAATCCCCTCATATTTTTGTTGCATCATCGGATAAAACCCATAATTTATGGGAAACTCGAAATAATACGACAATTTCCGCAATAGATAATCCCCCCATTCCTTTTCCCGGCATTCTTCCCCCGTTTTTCGGACATGAATGCCTTCTAAAGTCGCAGACAACCCCACATAATCATCTATATGACAAATCTTGTATTGCATCGCCCATCGTTTTTCACATATCGTAAGTGTTCCTGCATGCAAGAGATCGCAATCAAAGAGAAATGCCGTTCCCAAAGACCCGAAAATAGTTACGATATGTGACCATACAAAAGGGAATGTCAAATGACTCCCCGGGCAAACGGACAAGAGTTCCCCTTCGCATTTATATACAATTAGCGTATATGTGGGATATCGGCATCCCATGATTCTAGAACTCGATGTTACATCACGATGAAATGTGGACAAGGATCCTCCCCGAATCTCATAGGAATAATCCATAAAGGTGTATCCATCCGGCAAACATGCCAAAGTATCTCGCACTACTGCAGAACAAGGTTTTTCCAAAGAAGTCGTATATTCCGGCGAATAAAGGACACAGAATCCATCTACGTCTAAATTGCGAGTACGAATCGACGTCTCATAAAACTCTGTATATTCTGCATTGTATACCAAAATCAAAATCATGAAAAAAAATACAAGGATACATCGGAAAGACATTACATTATCTATCTAAATTTACTGCAATGTATCTTGTAATTCATAAATGTGTTCTATAGGACTAGAACTGTAGAATACCGATTTTCTTTATTTTGCATTTTTCACGGGTTTTTTTGCAACCTTTTTTGCACCCTTGGAGTCTAGAACAACGACAGCAGATCCACGTTTTGTCTTATAGGACAAATATTCGGTCTTCAAATGTTCGAGTTCTAGGCGCCAGATTTCTTCCAACGCGGTTGCTTCCAACTTTTTAAAGTCCCGTTCCGTATCCTCACATTCGCGCATGATTTTCGCCACATTCTCTTTCGTAACAGAATCCATCGGCATTTTCGTCAAATACTTGTAATCCCCATCCATGAGATCGAATCCTCCGGATTCCATCATACGGATCACTTCCTCCGCCGATTTCTTACGGAGATCCACCACGTCATCTAGAGTCGCCTGAATATACCGCGCGCGATTCGACAACTTCTTCAAGAGTTCGCGCATTTCGCCCAATTGCGCCGTTTTCCGCTTATCATAAGTCGCCATACGAGTCATATAGAACTCATCAATGATCTCCGCCACGTCGGCATACTTGTGCAACTTTTCATGTGAATCAAACATGTGCATGTTTGTCGTGGAGATCGTCGTCGTCAGTTTGAGTAATTTTTCTATAGGACATATTGCCAATGGGTCTGTCTGTGCAAGATATTCTTGTAATTTGCCCCTTGGGAAAGTCACGGTAATATCCACATTGAGTTCGGTCGACATGGACACCATATCTTTGAGAAGAGGCGCAATTTTCTTGCCGTCTTTATCGGTTGATCCATCCACGAGCCCTTCCAAGAAGGAAATATATGGCATCGTCCATGTCCCCACCGGCAATTCCGTGATCCGGACTTTGTCTTCTGCGATCTTTTCCCATCGCCCCTTGATCAAATATTTCTTCTCTGCCATCTTTGCGATCGTGCCTTTGAATCCTTCATAATACGGGACGAATTCTTGACGGGGGTCATGGGAAGAGGTCAACCTCGCGATCAGATAATCGATAATTTCTATAGGACTAAACGCAGGGATATTGCACGAGAATCCCGTTCCGATCCCCGAAATTCCATTGATGAGAGCGAAAGGGATAATAGGGACATAGTATTCGGGTTCTACACGGGTTCCATCGTCATCGAGATATGCGAGAATCGCATCATCTGCCTCTGGGAAAATGGCTCGTGTTAAAGGGTTCAATTGCGTGAAAATATATCTCTCACTCGCACTGTCATCCCCACCTTGTAATCGGGTACCGAATTGTCCATTTGGTTGCAAGAGATTGATATTGTTGGATCCTACGAATGTTTGTGCCATATTCACTATTGCGCCATTGAGGGATGCTTCACCGTGGTGATATGCACTATGTTCTGATACATATCCCGAAAATTGCGCGACTTTGACTTCGGATGTGAGTCGGCGTTTGAATGCGGAAAACAGGATTTTTCGGAGGGATGTCTTTAGTCCATCCACTGCATTCGGTATCGACCGTTCACAATCATATTTGCTGAAATGGATCATTTCACGGTCAATGAATTCTTCGTATTTGACTTGAGGTTGCGCGGTATCCAAGAATCGCGATTTATCATAATTCTCGAGCCATGTCTTGCGATCATCTGGACGTTTCTTGTTGAACACTTTGTCGATGGTGTCATCGGTAGATTGGTCATATACAAAATCTACGATTTTTTTATGCGCAAAATATTCCTTGAATTCTGCGGAAGTGGATGTACCGAGACCTTTGAAATATTTTATGGTCCATCCTCCGGTAGATTCGGGCGATTGAGTCCATTGATTGTATTCGCCTTCATTGTAAAAGACGAGGGTCTGTTGCCCTTTGGTTGCACGTAATATAGGTGTATTCATGAAGGAGATGAATCCGGGGATATGGATAAGGGATCGCCATTCACTGTGGAAAAGGTTGATACAAAGACCCTTAATATGTGACCCGTCCAAATCTTGATCCGTCATGATCATGATTTTGCCATATCTCAAAGAGGCATGTACATCGGCGATAGATGTGTACTCTTTGCCCATTTCTAGACCCAAAATTTTCTTGATATCGCCGATTTCCTTGTTTTCCGCGATTTTCTTGACTTGTTCCCCACGGACATTTAGGAGTTTCCCTTTGAGTGGATAAATTCCTATATGATTCCTGTCTTCGCTGGATAGTCCGCTGACGATGCCGGACATGGCTGAGAGTCCTTCACATAGAATCAATATACAGTTTCCAGAGAGAGGGCCTCCGCTGTGATTGGCATCGATGAAATTCGCGATACCACGCACCGTTTTCGATTTCGTACCGTCTGTTTTCTTGGCCTGTCTCGCCTCTTTGGCTTCCGTTAAAGAACATGCCATATCCATGACCCCCATTTTCGCCACTTTTTCTACAAATGCGTCAGAGACCGTGCATGAAGATCCGAATTTATTGGCGGGAGTATTCAGGTAATCTTTCGTCTGGCTATCGAATGAAGGATTCTCTATATCGCAACGCAAGAAGAGTACCAACTGCTCTTTCATGGAACTAATACTGACTTTGACTTTTTTCTTTTTCTCGATATAATCCGCCAATTTACGGCAGAGTTGCGCCAAGATATAATCCACGTGTTTTCCGCCCTTGTGTGTCATGATGCCATTGACGAACGAGATCTGGGCAAATTCGTGTTTCGGCGATAATGCAACCGCGTATTCCCAGCGTTCATTTGGGGATTCATAGACACGCTTGGATTCTTCTTTTGGACCAATATAGAAATCCACGTAATTTTGGAAATTCTTCACGGGAACTGGCTCACCATTGTATGTAACCCGGATTTTCTTGCTCGTCTGATCGCAAATTGCTGCAATGTCATATACACGTCTCTTCAAAAGACGAATCATGACGGGATCCAATCCACTCGCAAGTCCCAATCGAGCATAATCGGGCGTAAAACAAATCCGGGTATATGGTTTCACCGATTTCGCTACTTTGGTAATGACGGGCGCTCCCACGACGTCCAGATTCGCATTGAATTCTTGTCGGTATTTTAGTCCGCGAGTATGATCGAGAGTTTCTATATGACCTTTTGTGGACCAGATGAAGATGAGTTTGACCCCGTACCCGTTCTTTCCGCCGACGATGCGTTTTTCCGTTTTATCGTAATTGGTGGAAGTGCGAAGTTCGCCAAAAACCATCTGGGGAATCCATGTTCCCGTTTCGGGATGTTTGGCGATATCGATCCCATTCCCGTCATTGGTCACCGTGATCGATCCGTCTGCGGGGTCAATCGCGACGTCGATATAGGATACCAAGCGTTTATCTTCCCCAGTAGATCGATTCATGCGGACAATGTGATCACGTGCATTCACAAATGCTTCATCTGCGAGTTTGTATAATGCGGGATTATAAGGTGCATGCACGTGTTCGATCTTGCTCGAATCACCTTCCCCAAGAATATAGATATGATCCTCGACATTTTCGATAGATCCAATATAAGTATCGGGATTATCCAATACGTGCTCTTTATCGGTCTTTTGTTGATATTGTTCGGCTAATATGGCGTTCGATGACATTTCTATATGACAGTATACCGTAATCATGTTTATATTTTTTCATTTCAATTTTTTAAGGAAACCTACGGTTTCCTTAAGAACCTTCCCTTTATAATTATTTCTATATGATTCTTCGTAATAGTCATATAGAAATTATATCAAAGAGATCTCAATGAAAAAATGTTAAAAGGTGTAATATATAATATTCGCAAAAGTCATATAAAGAATCTATGTAAAGAATATCGGGTAGACCGGTCTTAGCTCAGTTGGTAGAGCATTTGACTGTAGTTGTTCAAAACATTTGGTATCAAATGGTCGCTGGTTCGATTCCGGCAGACCGGAGTTTATATTACCCATTTTTACATTTTCTCATAGAAAATGTAAAAAAATGAATGATCGAGTCGTGTTTCAAACCCTTTCATATATTTTCTATATGACTATTGCGAAGAAATCATTTAATGTCTACGCTCGGGTTGATGTACCAGTTCACAAAAAAAATCAATAGGAAAGGGGTCGTAGGGGAAAACCTTGGTTTTCCCTACAAAATTGAAATCAAAAATCATAAATGGATCTAACCATATAGTCATATAGAATATGTCGACAGGAATGATTATGCCACCCGTACCGCCATTAAACGATGGAGTATTTATGGATGAAAATCGGTTTGAATATATTGCCGATGAGGATACCCGTAAACTCATCATCAATGGGTTTCAAGCAGTTACTAGAACCGAAATGTGGGAATTTATGAAAAAAGATCCAGGAGAGGTGGGCTACATGTTTAGTAATCGTCCCGAAATATCCATCATTTCAAATATGATGGACAAATGCGAATATCCACCGGGGCATTCAGGTGCATCTTTCGGATGTACCATGCGACATTTGCAATATATTGCCCGATATGGTCAAGAAGCATATAAACAAAATTTTCAAAAATGCTAAAAAGTGCCCAACGTGACATCATTCGTCGTAAATAAATAGACGACTCCGATAATTAGAATCAATACCCCGGAAAGACCCTTTATCCAAGATATTGCTCGATTCGGGGATGGCGTGAAAACTAAAAATGCAACAAGTCCAATCAAGATAAAAAATATTTCTCGCATATTCTATAGTACTCTCTGATATTTTTTTATGTCGAATCCATGTACATATAATCCATCACGTAATATCCATGTATTTTCCCTTTTAAAATCGAGTTCTGGGTCATGTAAAGATCTCAGTTATAATAAACTCAAAACTTCGTTTAATGACCCTTCTATTTCACAGCGGATGCGATATGCACAATATGTCCGCAATTATAAATACACCTATATTCCCGAAGCATGTGGAGATAATACTGGAATACGCGTGGGTTATCCACCAACCCAAATCGTCGCGAATATTATCCCGCCGACACATTCAAAGGGAATTCTATATGACATGAGTTATAGTGTTTTTTTGAAATGGGTAAAACCGTGTTTTACAGGATGTACGCCAATTATATCATATACTATCCAATCTATTCCTGGGGGTTTAACTGCACTCATCACTCCCCAAAATCCGAAACCCATTGTAAATGGTCTTCAATTTGGTGTGACATATGCTTTTGAAGTGATTACTACAAATATCATGGGAGATTCAAAACCGTCAAAACCGTCAAATGCGATTCTTCAATATAGTTATCCTGATTCTCCGAATCATATACAAGGTGTATTCGGCGATCTCCAGATCAACCTTTTATGGGATGAACCATTTAATGGCGGTTCGCCTATTTCATATTATAATATATACATCAATTATCTTTCGCCATTTAAAGTGACAAATCGTACATCTCTCCTTACAAATTTAATTCTTGGAAATACGTATAATGTCGAATTAACTGCCGTGAACTCATATGGGGAATCGTATCCCCGTAAATATACATTTATAGGTTCAACTTATCCAGACAATCCGGCAAATATTACATTTATTATCAAACCCGTTATTACAGTAAGTTGGAATGTACCAATAAAAGATGGATATTCTCCCGTAGACTTTTATCGGGTGTCATATACGGATCGTAATGGCGTGAAATTATTTCAAGATGTTTCTTCCAATGTATATACTACAACCATTGACAAACTTACTTTAGGCCAACCTTATATTTTTAATATTCTTGCGCACAATCCAATTGGATTTACTCAAAATCCAACAATATTCAATATAACACCTTGTAATATTCCGCAATCACCTTCTATTATAAAACGGACCAGTAATATTTATACATTGGATGGTTTAGGATTGGTTATAGAATGGGATCCGCCTGTATATAATGGGGGTGGTGTAATTTTGTCATATAGTATATTGTATGTGATGGACGGAATAGAGAGTAAAATATCGATTCCAAGTAGTTTGAATTCATATTCTATATATGATTTAACACGGGATATGTCGTACTTTGTTACAATGACGGCGACGAATGCATCTGGTGAATCTCCGCCTTCTAATTCAGTTAAGTTTATTTTTTAGACAATTGAAAATAGTCTCATATAGTATATAGTATGAATTATTTACATCCACAGCATTTGTATCCATCGAAAGTTTGTCCTATAGTGAAATATTGTGTCTATAGTGAACCAATTACGAAACGCGAATATACAAACAAAAATACGATTACGAATGTCAAAGTATGTGCGTATGAGCCCGCATTTGGAAAAACGCGTCAGAATTTGCCAAATCAAAGTAGAAAAATGGAATATGCGGGATTTGCAAAACGATTTGGACGGACAAACGTGATTCACGGATAAACTTTAGGGGATCTCACAATAGAAGGATCCGATTTTATCTATGTATATTCTATATGACAAATCGCCCACACAGACACGCGGATGGACACTATCACATTAAAGGAACTAAATTTAGAGAACTTTTCGGATCTCGTGCGCAAGTTTGGAACAAAACCGCTTACAAGACATCGGGTGGATTAACCCGGGCTCATTTGACCATGAATAAATGGGGTCGTATCGTTTCTGCTGCAAAACACAAGACGGCGAAAAAAGAAAAAAGACTCCAGAAATACGGATTTTACGCGAAAAAGGGGAAATTCGGAGCCGTTACACGCGGAACGCGCAAAATGAAATGGTCTAGAAGTAAACGAGGAGGGAATATGGCAAATTATGCTGCTGCATACGGGGATAATGCAAGCGTTACAACTGCCGCTCGTTTGATGGAAATAAAACCAGTATAATGTTTTTATACACATTTTCTCATTTAAAACGCCCATTTTATTAGACAAAAAATAAAAAAAAATGTAAAATCAATAGTAGGAATTTCACCTACGATGGTATTACTTTTTCATCTTCGTTGTTTTACTTGAAGAGTTTGTTTCTGCTTTTTTGCTGTTTTACTTTTTTTTGGTTAATTTTTTATTTTGTTTTAATTTCTATCGTAGATTTTTATAACAAGTTATCTAAAAACTTATTCAAATCTGTATCTTTTCGTAAATTTTCAAATAAATAATTTGGATGGTATTGTTTCATAATTTTAGGTTCTCTTATTTTCTCCCATAACCATTTGTTTAATTGTTTTTTGAATTTTAAACACCAATATAAATGACGGAAATTATTTAATGTTTGTATTTGTTTTTTACATATATCCATTGTATCCTTTTCAATATCTATTATTTCACAAATCGGATTATTATTAAAATGTATTTCTCGTAAATTTTTATTCAAATATGGTAAAGAATTCAATTGATTATCCCAACAATGTAACGATTCTAATTTTTCATTTAAAGATGGTAAAAAAGTTAATTGATTATTATGACAATTTAATGATTCTAATTTTTCATTTAAAGATGGTAAAGAAGTTAATTGATTATCATTACAATGTAATGTTTGTAAATTTTCATTTAAACATGGTAAAGAAGTTAAATGATTATATTCACAATATAATGTTTGTAAATTTTTATTTAAACATGGTAAAGAAGTCAATTGATTATTATTACAATATAATGTTTGTAAATTTTTATTTAAAGATGGTAAAGATGTCAATTGATTATCCGAACAATATAATCTTTGTAAATTTTTAAACCTCTCTAAAGAAGGAATAAATGTTAAATTACAACCTGGTAAGTATATACGTTTTGTATCTTCTGGTAAAGAATCCAAGTATGTGTTTATATCAAAATCCATCTGTTTAATTGTTTACTATTATATTATAATTATTATTATATTTTAAATCAATTTTATTATAAAATACTCCATAATTATTTAGGAAAATAATATATAAAACAAATTTTTATATATCTTCAAATTAATAAACTATTTTACACCCTTCAAGTTTCTTTTCATTTTATACAGAAAGGCGGGATTTTAAATCTTCAAGGGTATAAAATGGGCGTTTTAAATGAGAAAAGGTGTAAAAAGATAAGGAAATCCATCGGGACTAACTGGCACTCTCTACATCTTTTGCAAATATAATTGCAAGTACAAAGAAAAGTTCTTTCAAAAATCTTATAGTCGGCCTAAATTCGGGATCTTCCAATGCAACTAATTTGTTCTCTTTTCCTTGATTATATTTATATTGCCCATATAAGAAGAGGAGGATCACCGTAGTCAAGAAATAATATCGGGGCTCAAAATCAAAATTCAAGATGTTTGCAATGAGTTCATCACCTTTAAGTTCAACGGAAAGCCCTTGTATCACTTCATTTCCAATGACGCGGAGTCGAATCATGCGTTCCAATTGCGATACGGGAAACATGAATGATTGTCCTATAGGACTTAATGCAAGAATCGCGATTAATCGTAGAAACATGATGTCATATAGATATATTCTATATGACATTACCGAGTTCAATTTTGTAGGTAACTTTTAACCCAGAGTCAGGAAACTACATTTCCCTCAATTAGATGGACAATATACTTTCTATCGTCGATTTTTTGGAATATTCGCTAGAATAATCTACCATAGACGCTTTGATATATTTCGCAATAATCGTATTTGTCGCCAAGATCTGATCCGTTGTCATGACCGGAAACCATTGATATTTTGTCCGCGATAATATCTCGTCTTCGGGTATATATATCCCGTATTCTTTATCAATATCCAAGAATCCTTCGCCTAAAAGATCTTCTATTAAAACGGGCTTTCTTTTGCGGGTTTTTATTCCAATTTCTTCCCCCCCAATTAGATTCATTTTACCCAGTTTGACTGCACCAAGTAGCCAATGTGCCGTATTCCCTTTGAAATTGGGTTCTGCTGTGAAATGTGGATACAAATTCTTTTTGCGCAGATATTCTACGAGTTCTTTCATCGTGTTGTCGTTTTTCTCTGCGCCCATGAAATACGTATCTGGTAAAAAATATTTTTGCTGTGGATCAGTATTATTTAGCGTATGATTTACGCGTTCGCATGCAAAGGGTTTCATATCGGATATTCCACTCGAATAAAGCCCCAGCAAATTACGACTGCATAAAAATGAATTCGGTACAATAATCCCCCCATAGTAATATAGCAATTGTGCTAGACCGTATTCACGCATTTGGGATTTCATCGGATCTGCTACCGTGGGTAAATTGATATCCCAATTCGGGAGCAATTTACTAAATGTTTCGTCATCTATAAGACAAATATTGAAATCATTACTACAGTGGTTGATGATGCTCCGGATACATAGGTGGATATAGGGTTGATTCAAATCTGTTGAATTGCGCGAATAAAAATCTTTCCATTTGCGCGCATTGAGTTCATATTTCGTATGTATCCATAATTTAGGGCGATTATATCCATATAATGGCGAATCATTGAGAAGATATTTTTTTATCAGATCGTATTCGTCTTTTTCGTTGGTATCTACGGAATCTTTGATTTTATTTCCTATATAACCAACTGTCGCAATGATGGCGAGTCCAAATAATACTTTTGATACACCATTTGCTGTAATCATACTATACTATATTATATATTTTCTTTTGTTTCTTTTTCCGTAGTTTCTAACGTGGAGATGAAATAGACAAAATAGTCTATATTATATTGCGATTCATTATATTTGATCTGCGATGTAAATGTAATTCCATTGCTTTTGCAAATTTGTCGGACAATATTGGTAAACGAATTATACGTGAGTTTTCGTTGTATATAGAATTGTTTCGATGCATGATAATATTCGATAATCTGTTTTAAAAAATCGTCGTGCAATTTATGAAACAACATTTTTTTGTATGCGTTAATGTCGATAAAATAATATTTGTCGGTTTTTAGACATATTTGTTCTAAAAGATCAAATAAAATTTTTATGGGTACAGTTCGACGAAATATTTGTTTCATTTTCACGTTTATAATATTATCATATTATAATTCATAATATCTTGATAAGATCCATATAATAAATCGTTTTCTAGTTTTTCCTCCTTTTTCTAGTTTTTTCTTCTTTTTCTAGTTTTTCCTCCTTTTTCTAGTTTTTCCTCCTTTTTCTAGTTTTTCCTCCTTTTTTTTCTTTTTTAATAATCTGGAGTTTCTGGGATTTTCGGTTTCCGGTTTTTTTTGTATAGGCGATTTTGCTATTTTAGTTTCCAACAATTTGCGTTGGTTTTGAAAAGCCAATAATTGTTTTTGTTTACTTGCATATTCATCAAAAAGATGTTTTTGTTGACTTTTTGTAAGACCTTCTGGTTTTTTCTTTTCCCTTTCCTTTTGTAATATATCAATTTCGTCTTTTAATTTATCAATTTCTTGCTCAGTTTGATTTAGTTTGTGGATTAATCCTTCTTTTTTTGCTCTTATTTTAAAATTAGGCGAAATTTCTTTTCCAGTTTGTTTTGAAAAATAATCGAGATCGCTTATAAATTGTCTCGATTGAATCTTGAGTGGTTGAGTCAATAAATCCGAAATTCCTTTGCGTTTTTCAAATATTTTACGTTCGTGCTTTTTCTCTTGGTTTCTCTCAATTATTTCTCGATTTGTTTGTCTATTATATCTATCTCTACCACGTTCTCTATATGTATTCATTTTTTCATATAGTTCATCTTTCATATCTCTACGTTTCATTTCTTCCATAAGTATTTTTCTAGCGGTATCTTGTTCTCTCAATTCACGTAATTCATCTATCTCACTTTTTTCTTTTATAGAAATAGGTATTCCTAATTTTGGTATATTCGGTTTATGAGGAGATAACGCAACTTTTTTCATTTCTATGTCAGGACTTCCTGGTATAGGCGATAATTTTTTCGTCTGCATTTTTGGAGATGTTTTTTTTTTACCAGTTTTTGCGGATGATTTGTGCAATGGTTCCAATCTTATTCCACTAAAAGATGGTTTTCCAAAAAATGTCTTTTCTGAATTCATTTATATATACATATAATATTATTTGTAAAAAACCCGAGTTCAATGACATCTTCATGTATATTATTGAAAATCGTGATATATTTGCACAATATCGGAATCATGACATATTTGTCTTTTTCTAAAATACAATCCGTCATTTTCACAAACGTAAAAAAATAGTCTAAAATGTCAATCACGGAATATCCCTGATCGTAAATGTCATATAGAACTCTTATGGCGGGGTGCAACGCACCCGCCTTCAAACACTGGACATATTGTTCGAATTTCTGGAAGGAAATTGTGCTACACATCAGCGTTGCCGTTTCTAAATTGACGGATTTTCCATAAATAAAACATTTCTCTAAATAATGGATAAGGATTCGGATGGATCCATTCGCATGGAGCAAAATATACTGTTTGGCATCTTCCGTTAGTTCGATGGATTCGTTTTTCAATATCCGCGTTAGAATTGTTTCTATATGACAATCCTCAGTAACCGGGATCTTGATAATATGGAGTCTCGATTGAATACTTTCAATGATTTTTTGTATATTTGTGCAAACCGTTATGAAATGGATATTGTGCTTGTATTTGTCAATATAGTTGCGGAATACTTGCTGGCTCTGTTCATTAATATTATCCATGTCATCAATCACAATCATTTTTTTTTTGCCACGTATTGTAGAGTGCGATTGACAGAATGTTTTCATTTCATTTCTATAGTAATTAATGCCTTGCTCCTTCAAGTTATTAATAATGAGTACATTGGTTTCTGGGATGGATTCGTCTTCTTTGAACCCGTAATATCCGCGTATAATGGCATATAAGAGAGTCGTTTTTCCTACCCCATTATTTCCCGTGAAAAGGATATTTAGATCTTCGAGTTCAAATAGGGTTTTTATGAGACCTATGATGGATTCATCAATCAAAAATTCTGATAATTGGTACGGTTTATATTTCGTTATGAAAGTATCTTTCATCCTTGTTTTACAAGATTGTTTTTATATAGAAATTATCGTTTTATAAATACAATTGTAAATTAAATAAAAATAAGTATTTTTAGGCATCGTTATATTATATGATCTTTCTCATGTTTGTTTTATTCTCCAAAATATATTCTCTGGGATCTTACAATATATCAATCTCTATAGTAAGATCGCCAATTGTACGACCCACGCGTAAACCTACCGCTGGACCCACATCATGTCCGAGTGATGTCCCCACAATAGAACCCACGTCTTCGCCATCTACGATCCCTTCTTCTGAACCAACCCCGTTTCCAACACCAATTCCAAGTAAAATACCTACACCAATTCCAAGTAAAATACCTACACCAATTCCAAGTAAAATACCCACAATCAAACCATCGCGTAGACCTACAAAAAAACCGTCATATAGACCATCTTCATCGCCTACCGGCGAACCTTCGGGGCAACCTTCTTGTCAGCCAAGTACTGAGCCATCTTTAAAACCTAGTGGCCAACCTTCTGTGCAACCGAGTGGTCAACCATCTTTAAAACCCAGTTCTAAGCCATCGGGACAACCGTCTAGGCAACCTTCTGTTCAACCGAGTGGCCAACCATCTTTAAAACCCAGTTCTAAGCCATCGGGTCAACCAAGTTCTAAGCCTTCGGGACAACCGTCTAGGCAACCTTCTGTTCAACCGAGTGGTCAACCATCTTTAAAACCCAGTTCTAAGCCTTCGGGACAACCAAGTTCTAAGCCTTCGGGACAACCAAGTTCTAAGCCTTCGGGTCAACCGTCTAGGCAACCTTCGGGACAACCTACAAGTAAACCAACCAAACATCCCACACCAAAACCTACGTCTAGACCAACTCCAAAACCTACGCGAAGACCGACAAAATATCCAACATCTCATCCAACTGGAAAACCAAGTGATGAACCAACCAGTAATCCGTCTGCACAACCATCGATTTATCCATCAAGTAATCCAAGTAAACACCCTACGCCAAAACCAACAAAAACTCCTACAAAAAAACCAACACGACGACCGACAAAATTTCCTACTTCTTATCCAAGTGGAAATCCTACGAAAGAACCGAGTAGTATTCCTACGGGTAACCCTTCTATACCAATCTATATGACAAGTCGCATACGACATCCTAGTTTGAATCATATTCCGAATCCCACACCTATTCCCAGTCCGAATCCCACACCTATTCCCAGTCCGAATCCCACACCTATTCCAAGTCCGAATCCCACATATAATCCCAGTCCGAATCCCACACTTATTCCAAGTCCGAATCCCACACTTATTCCAAGTCCGAATCCCACACTTATTCCAAGTCCGAACCCCACATATAATCCCAGTCCGAATCCCACATATAATCCCAGTCCGAATCCCACACCTATTCCAAGTCCGAACCCCACACTTATTCCAAGTCCGAACCCCACACTTATTCCAAGTCCGACCCCCACACTTATTCCAAGTCCGAATCCCACATATAATCCCAGTCCGAATCCAACGTTCGATCCAACCCTTGAACCAACTTTTGAACCAACCTTTGATCCTACATTTGAACCAACTCTTGAACCAACGTTTGAACCAACACGTAAACCGATTGCAAAACCCACAACTAAACCGACACAAAAACCATCCAGTAAACCTACTATAAGACCTACTATAAAATATTTTGATAACTGAATATTTTTATCAATTGTATGTATTCTATTTTTTATTATTTCAATATGCAATTTATTGTATTATTAGAATACGATCTAATAATATAAATCAAAAATCACATGTTTCAAAAAATGGCACTCGAAATATAAAGGGAATAGTAAAACTATGTGATTATATTGCATGAGGTAAAAATGTTTTTCAAAAATAAAATACAATATATATTATATAATGTCTGAAAGTTCCGACACTTCTGAAACTTCTGCAAGTGTTGTAGTATCCACAATTCCATTAATATATCCAGAATCAACTACCACAAATATGCGTAATATATTGCTCATCGATTCTTCTATTGAAAATGCACAATTTGTCTATGATTCTGTAAATTCAAATACGTTTCCTATCATTTATTCTTACAATTCCACCAAATCTGATTTATCATCATTACTAAAACAATATTTTACTACTATTGACAGAATTGGTGTATTTTGTGATTCTTTAGGAGAATCCTCCCCTTTATTTTTAGATTCAAAACCTCTTTTTTTATCGGATGAAGTAGCACCTTATAGCGAAAACGTAGAATTTATCATGGATGTATTGAAAGAATTTCAGGTAAAAAATATTGATTATTTAGCATGTAATACTTTGCAGTATACATGTTGGACAAATTATTATTCCATTTTATCGGAACACACGACATCCGTTACAATTGGTGCATCCAATGATAAAACCGGCAATTTGAAATATGGCGGTGATTGGATCATGGAATCTACTAGCCAAGATGTAGAATTCATCTATTTTACACAAAGTATCGAATATTATCAATATGTATTGGGTGCGATTACTGTAGATGGTATTAATTATACAACCACTGGTACAAATGCAAGTGTTGCTGTAACTTCTAGTGCAAGTGGTACAGTTATTATTCCGTCCACAGTTACATCTAGTGGAACAGTTTATAATGTTACTAGCATTGGCACTTCTGCATTCACTGGATGTGGAAGTTTAACTGCTATAACAATTCCTAATAGTGTTACAAGTATTGGTACAGATGCATTCCGTAATTGTGGTGCTTTAACTGCCATAACAATTCCTAGTGGGGTTACTACTTTGGGTACTACAGTATTTTACAATTGTGGTGCTTTGACTGTTACTATTTTTGCTAATATTACTGGAACTGTTTACAATACTTTTTCAAATGATAATCGATCAATTACAAATGTATCTGCAATTATTGATGACTCTGTAACCAAATTTCCAGATATCTTTCAATGTAACAACAATGCTTCCACAAATTTATCCAGAATTACAATTGGTACAGGTATTACAAGTATTCCAAGTAATGCATTAGTTGCAACTAATATCAAAAATGTTACTATACCAAGTAGTGTCACTAGTATAGGAATCAATGCTTTTGGTGTAAATGGTAATGGCAATAGTTGTTATTTGTTAACATCTCTTACAATTTCAAATGGTGTAACAACAATTGGTACAGATGCATTCCGTGGATGTGGTGCTTTAACTGCCATAACAATTCCTAGTAGTGTTACTAGTTTGGGTAATACTGTATTTTACAATTGTGGTGCTTTAACTATTACTATTCTTGCTAATATCACTGGAATTGTTTACAATACTTTTTCAAATGACCCTCGATCAATCACAAATGTATCTGCAATTATTGATGACTCTGTAACCAAATTTCCAGATATCTTTCAATGTAACAACAATGCTTCCACAAATTTATCCACAATTACAATTGGTACAGGTATTACAAGTATTCCAAGTAATGCATTAGTTGCAACTTCTATCAAAAATGTTACTATACCAAGTAGTGTAACTAGTATAGGAATCAATGCTTTTGGTGTAAATGGTAATGGCAATGGTTGTTATTTGTTAACATCTCTTACAATTTCAAATGGTGTAACAACAATTGGTACAGATGCATTCCGTGGATGTGGG
>Ga0114960_10000290_pt1 | contig 41706 bp, 41 predicted proteins | sample C_130625_MF_Meta_FD_92637 | JGI IMG/M metagenome (GOLD analysis project Ga0114960, IMG submission 92637) | Freshwater microbial communities from Lake Croche, Canada to study carbon cycling - C_130625_MF_MetaG | ecosystem: Environmental > Aquatic > Freshwater > Lake | place: Lake Croche, Canada...
GAAAAGAAACAACTTCGTATTGATACACACTTACCTCCAGTGATTAGTATTCTGGCAACTCTTGATACAAAGCCTATTGATTTCTATGAAACATCTCTGAGAAATACAAGCACAAATGGAGCATGTATTGATGTTGTTAAAACTCTGGATCCTGGTCTGCGCTTGAAACGCTCGAAGCCGTTGAAGGATAAGGAAAGCACTCTGGATGCTGTTATGAATTTTCAGGTAAAGGTTCGCACATAATAAAATTGAGCCACTGAAATACTTTTAAATTAGTATGTATAAGGCTCTTAAATCCGCACAATACGAAATTCAAGAAATCCTCTTGAAATTTATGGATGAGACACAGCCACAGGCTCCAACACAGGGCCAGACTCTGCCACAGCTAAAGGCACGGGTTTTGCCACAGGTCCAGGCAATGCCACAGGCCCAGGCAATGCCAGAGACTCAGGATTCTAATATTCAGCTAACACAGAGTTTGCCACAGTCAAAGGTCCAGGCACAGACTCAGGATTCTGATATTCAGCTAACAACGATTATTCAAACTCTTGGATTCCTTCACGATAAGCAAAACGCCCAGTTTAAGACACTGGTTGATGAGATCAAAGTTCTTAATCATAATATCACAAGTATTGTGTCTATTCTGATGAATCAAGCGGTGACTACTTCTACAAAAATTCCATCACTACAGCCTACTGGAGATGTTGCTGATTTGAAGACAATTCATTTAGAACCATCAATTCATGGAGATGAGAATAATGATGTTGAGATTGAGTCTGAGGCTGAGCTTGAGCTTGAGGTAGAGCCTGAGGTTGAACCTGAGATGGAAGTTGAGGCTGAGACTGAGGTAGAGCCCGAGGTTGAGGCTGAGACCGAGGTTGATCAAGAGGAGACAGGTATAGAAGTAGAAGAGTGGACATTCAGAGGTCGTGTATTCTTTAAGGATTCTGAGAATACTGTCTATGCAAATGATAATGGAGAGATTGGAGATCCAATTGGTCAATATGATCCTGTAAAGAATGTCGTAAAAAAGATAACAATTAATTAGATATGTCTCTCTGTCCTAGTGGACTTTTAATGTCTGCGCTAAGTTTGACAATTGTTCTATTTGATTTATATCATCATCGAATGGACTATGTATTTATACATTCTATATTAGGACTTATTATTTGCATTCTTTTTTTTACTATGTGTAACTACGGCCTTGAAATGGTAAATTGGATACTCCTAGGATTTATACCTGGATATATTCTATTATCATGGCTATTCAGTAAGAGAGACTCTTATGAGGAAGATCAATGTGAATCTTGTAAAGCGCCCTCAGATTCTTGTAAAGCACCCTTAGATTCTTATAAACATCATGAAAGACCTTCTAACTCTTGTAAGAGTTCTAGCTCTTATAAGAGTTCTGGATCTTATAAAAATACAGAACTTTCATGTCCAGCAAAGCCTATAAGCCTTGGAACAGAGTGTGGAATTTCTAGATTTACTTAAAACTATATTATTATATTTAGTATTAGATGATTCGTGAGGCCCTATATAATTGGGGACCATGGTTCATAAATAGAATAACAAGAGTGATTAATAAAAGTTATTCTATTTTTTCTGTAATATATAAAAAATGTTTTATAAAAAAAGAACTTGTATTTTTAAAGTCAAGTTTAATACCGATATCATCAGATATATTTGGATCAATTGAAAATAGAAATGTAAAATGGCGATGCTCACTTGATCCAATCATAATTATAGATCCATTCGAGAGTCAAATAAAAGAAAAGCATTTACCGTATTTAGGATTTAGTATTAAAATACCAGGTGTTGATACTATAGATATTTCATCGTGGATAAATGATGTTCGATATATCGGTCAAGTAGAACCATCCTTATCTGAGATATTTGTAATCTGGTGTTTTGATATGGGTGTTTCATATTTACACTGTATGGATTCTATTACAATTGAACTAATTAATGATATGGGGGATACAGTTATAAAAGGGCTTAATGATAAGTGAACTATTTAATCTAGTAATGTGTGAGGTTCCAAATATATCTCTAACAGATCCAATTCCCACAGGCCCATGGAGTCTATATTTTCATCAGGGGGATTCTGAAAAATGGACTCTTGATACCTTTATAAAAATAAATACATGTGTAACCTGGAGCGATGTATTAAATACGATTGAAGAGGTTGGTCAGAATCGTTTAAAGAGTGGTCAGCCATTTTTCATGCGTGGTGATATTTTACCTCTTTGGGAGAATCATCAGAATATTCGTGGAGGGAGTTATAGTATGAAGGTTCCTTCTGATCTTGTAAAGGAAGTTTTTACGACACAGGTTATTCAGGCAATGGTTGGTCTAGCCTTTAAGGAAACTGGAAATACGTGTATGGGTATTAGCATGAGTCCAAAAAAAGGAACATTTAATATTCTGAAAGTTTGGAATTTGAATGCCGAGAAATTTAATACATCAGATGGCCTCTGTTTTGTAGATTCTCGTTGTTCAGATTCAGAGATCTTATATACCCCGCATGTTCAAAAGCGTATGTAATTAGACGCAGAGCGATCTACACGTGGGGCAGAGACCCTTAGAAGAAGGGGTTGCGAGCCACTTATCGATTGCGCTAGAACAGAAGACATGGCCGCAGACGGTAACAGTGGCATTCGAGGCAGTGATGGTGTCACTCGTGATCGGACAAATCTCATTCTTGCTGATGGCATCGGCAAGAACGATCTTTGTAATATGAGGAGGAAGGCTCTTCATAGGCGAAGCCATAGGAACACGAGGGGCCATAGGGACAGGCGAAGCCACAGGCGAAGCCACAGGTGAAGCCATAGGAACACGAGGGGCCATAGGAACACGAGGGGCCATAGGAACAGGCGAAGCCACAGGGACATAAGAGCGAACCGGTGTAGTGTTCTCACTAAGAGCCGGATCCGTGCGATAGATCTTAGCCGCCATGTAAGCAGTCATATCAACCTCGTCAATAAACATCGCATCTCTGGGAGAAAACTTGCTCGGATTATACGGAAGACAGTCCATATTGCTCATGTGGATAACCGGGGCGGTAACATAAATTGCGCTATCAATAAGATAGAGCTCAACAGAGGATCCCGTATAACTCCAGTCGCACGAAATATACTCCGTGCCATTCCACGTGCGTGTAGAACTGCGAAAGATCTCGCTGCGATCACAAAGTTTTGCCGTCAGATTATTCACACGAAGATTCACGATGGGCCAGAGAACATTGATGTTCGAACGCGTCTGATAAACCGTATTCAGATACAGCTTATACGTGCTCCCACTCTCCGTCACGAAATACTTAGGAAGATCAGACATTCTTTTCTTTTCTGGTTGGTTGCTTAAAAAAAGTAATACATTAAATTCAATTTTTTCAGGCAGTGTCAAGAGGTGGCGGTTCATCTAGTGTGTAAGAGTTACAGGGACAATTACAGACTGGGCACTTATCAAGAGAATTTGGTAATGAGAGCCATTTTGCGATCGCATTCTTTTCGAATAGATGAAAGCATGAGGTAATCGCACCATTTGTAATATCAATCTCTTCACTTGTAATGGGACAGGACTCTTCTTGCATGGCAGCATCACGAAGAAGAGCTCTAACAATATGCTGAGGAATTGAGTTCATTATATAATTTCTTAGCACTGGTGCTACTGGCACTGGCACTGGTGCCAATGGCACTGGTGCTAATGGTACAGGTTCACGAATCGGAATGAATGAATTTACTTTCATAGAAGGAAGAGTATTAAACGGTATAATCATTAGAATTGGAATTCTTGATTCTTCATAGCGAAGATATTTAGATGTATATATCCAGCGTAGAGGGCGTGTAATTTGTCCATTCTGTTTTCTTGATATAATGGGATATTGTGTTGTAGGTCTAGTTCTAGATCCAATGTTATAAAAACGATTCTGGTGATTCGATGGTTTTAGAACATGAATAATTTTATTATCAGCATCAAGACCACCATGTGACCAACGTAGAAGAAAGTATCCATCTCGACCTCCCACACGGGTTTTTACACAGAATTGTAGAGGAAGATCTTGATCATTAGGTGCTTGAGGTGCTTCAGGCGCTTGAGGGGCTCCAGGCACAAACGGTACATCAGGCAAATCATCAAATATAGATAAATCGACAATTTCCATAGTGTGCTGTATCTTTGATACTATACACTATCAATTTTTTGCCGAACTTTTTACTCCTTCTTATTTTTAATTGGAGCCAAAACAAGCTTTACTTCTCCAAGATTCGCTACCATGTAACGCAAGATCAAAGGATAATCATTCTTAAGATAAAGCTCAATACTTGGACAGAGTGTAGTGCACTTTGTAAAGAGAACAAGATGCTTGAGCTGAAAAACACCCTGAACGATCTCAGTTGTTGTTCCCTTTGTCTGAACCTTCATAGATGCCTGATTATCTGCTATCACAGTTTCCTGTTCCGCAAAATCTCCAATACATCTGAAGATCAAATTCGATCCAGAACTTGTGACTTCCATCTTTTCACCGAGAACATTCATATCACGACAGATCTTCTGAAAATCCGCACTGTGCATATGAATGATGCTTGTAAAATTCAAGCTTGGAATGGTGATATCTTCGACATCTGTATCGAAGAGCTTTAGGAAGAAATTTGTCACTTGAGCCTTCTCTGTATTCTCCATGCGAATACCAAGCTTATTTGGATTATTCGCAGGCAAGTAAATCGTAAGACTATCATTGTTACCCATTGTCTTAATAAGCTTGAATAAGTAGATCATATTCACACCTAGAACATGCTTGACAGGACAGTAGAAATTCTCAAATCTATCAGCGTGTAGCCGTAGATATACAAGAACAGTATGCGTTTCATCTACAGCGACAATCTTCATGCCCTGTGAATCGAATTCAAGATTTGCCTCTGTAAGAATCTCCTTAAGGGCCTCAATGAGTGTGCGAAAGGCACCTGATTGAACCGTTTTCACTTCGAAAAGATTTCCATTCGCATTTGGAGTTGCCTTTGGTTGTATGGATGCCATCTCTCTTCTTATTGTCGGACGCTTTCTGTCTTTAGGCGAAATAACGCAAGAAGCTTAAAGTTTTCTTCTTCTGGTAGCCTTGGCACCTTTGGTAGCCTTGGCACCTTTGGTAGCCTTGGCACCTTTGGTAGCCTTGGCCTTTCTATTAGTCTTATACGTCTTCTTATAATTACGCACCATACGATACCCTGTTATCGCAGCAGCAGGAGCTAGACGAGCCGCATTCGGAATAAAAGATCCCATGACAGAGGGTGGTGGAAAGAATCCACCTCTCTTACCACCCGTATGATTTAATGATGGTCTAGCTAGAAGAGGTTCAGATACTAGAACATTTGATCCAGCGGAAGCACTTGGTCCTGTATATTTTGGATCTACATAGGATAAGGGGGCTCCTGAAGCACCTCCAAATTGTTTACATCCTGAACCACAGACCATTCTACTTATCCTTATAATTTATTTATACTATTACGAAGGTGTTTTCTAGTTGCTCTAGAAAGATTGCGCTGTTTTCTTGTGACACGATTCATAATTTGTTTTATATCTAGACTATCTTTCTTATTATTTGCTCTTATGCGAACATAATAAAATTCAATATCTCTATGATCTATCTTATTTTTATTTAATGTATATTCTAAATATCCTTCTGAAAGTAGAGGATGTTTCTTAGAATATTCCAAGGCATGATCAAAACGACTTCCATATATGATCATTTGTTCATAAGGACCAAGAGCAAATTGATCATTTATATGACCATAAGAAGCAAATTCTGGTACAATGATTGAATTTGAAATAAATGTAAACCATTCTGGTTTTAAAGATGTCATATATTTAACATCAGGTCTACACATTACAATATGAGTAAATCCTTTTTCTTTAGACACCATATTTATTAATTGTTTCTGAGACCATAAATATAAAATATGATTATCTAAGGTATTAAAATTCCATTTATTGTTCTTATCCCATGGATCTCCATTAGTTCTATATTTTTCTAGATTAATTCTTTTTGACACAATACTCTTATCTTCAATTAAAGAATGATCAGGCTTGAGTAACTTATATTCATTTGGATCTAAGACTATATCTTTCTCTCCAGCTCTAGGATTTGTATAGTTTCCCTTTATTTTATATGTATGAAGAAAGACTTCATATTTAATTCCATGATTCTTTAGAGGTTCAAATAGATACTCCTGGATCGACGGAAGTGTATATTTTAGTGATCTAGTTAGACCAAAGAAACAAAGAGCAATCTTTCGAGGGTCCTCTTTAATATAGGTATGCTTAGCATTTTTTCCATTACATGATAATAATTTATCATTAAGAGTTTCCAGAGATTTAATATTATTCTTAAATAAAATATATGTTAGGATTAATTGATCGCGATATGTAAGATTTTTTAATACTTTAATAAGTTCTTTTCCAATTTGAATAACCATTTTATCATGATTCATCTTAAGCATAGAATTTGTTTCATATAATCCATAATTCCTTGAAACTCTGTGATCATCTAAGAATTTAATAACCTTTTCATGCGTATCTTTATCAATTTTCTTAAATCCTAGACAGGCGTCTGCCTCATCATAGATACAGTCTCTTGAAGGATGTTTCTTTATAAAAAGAGGTAAGGATGCTTTTTCTAATCTTAGAACTGTTTTCTCAAGGATTTCTTTCTCATTATTATTAAACATACAATACGCATCCATCCAATAAACAATATCATATTCACTCAAATATTCATGAGACAACCATTTTATCATTTTAGCCGAAATAATAAAATTAGGATCAGGAAGTTCTATTTTTCTTACAGTCCATGAATCTGAAACAATGTCTAAATTTGTGAATAAAATATAGTCCCAATTTTCTATTCTTTTAAAGGATTGGATTGTATCAGATGGTTTGTTTTTATCTGTAAAAAGAGCAGTGTAAAATGTTCTAGAACCAATAGCGGATGCTATAAAATTAATTGTATATTTCATACACCTTAATTATATAGTATAATTTAATTTCCGGAGATGTGATATCTACATATCGTAAAATCGCAAACAATATTTTTATTTTGTAATTTGGCCATATTTATCTACAAGTAGACCTTTCTTATTTGTCGAATAACAATCTTTATCTGAATTTGGACAACAAGCGCGTTTCATTAACTTACCGTCAGTATGAAATATATATGCAGGTTCATTTTTTTTACCAAAGAGATATGCTCCATATTTTTTATGATCTTTCTTAGTTTTTTGTTTAAACATTAATCGACCTTCCATACAATTTCCTTTACAGCCTTTTAATATTATATTTCTATAATAATCGGTTTGACATAAATGATTATTATCAGACCACGATGGTGTCCTTGTATATGTATAATTATGCGAGATAAGTTCTTTTCCAAAGAGATTATTTATTTCATTACTTCCATATCTTATATTTGCACGTTTGTTAAATCTAACATGTTTTAATTCTGGATTAGTTTCCATATCTTCAATTATTTTTTCTATTTCAAAATCTCTTATAAATGGAAAATCGTGTTGAATAACTAAGATATATTTTGTTTTAATACTTTTTAAGGCATTTCTAATATTTTCAGAGAGACCACCATGTTGCTTTTTAATTACTATTTTTATATTTGGTTTATCGGAAATATATTTCCTCAGCCTTTTAAGATATTCTTTATAGTTTAAATTATCACTGTGATCATGTGCTAATATAATTGGAATATTATATTTCATATTTATGTGTTTTAGTGATTCTATCGTACACTTAATAAATTCAATGGATGGATGTGATTTTATACTTGATGCTGTAATTATTACTGAATATGTGTTTGTATCATTTTTATTTATTTGTTTTCTTGTTTTTATCGAGATCTTCTCTATTTTTCTATTCTTTCGTGTATACATCTATATATAGACTAGGTTTAAAAATTGACCCGTGTGGGGGACCCTTGATCTAATTAGAAACACCAATGGCTGATCAATATAAGAAGCATACTCATCGCGAGCACATTCTTGAGCTCCCTGATACATATGTCGGTAGCACGGAGACTCATGAGGAGGTCCGCTGGATTTACGAGATTACTACGTCAAAGATGGCGCACCGTAAGGTTGCCTTCAATCCTGGATTTTACAAGATTTTCGATGAGATCATTGTCAATGCGCGAGATGCTCTTGTTCGCTCTCAGACTTCAAAATCTACTCCCATTAAGCATATTGACGTATCAGTGACTATGGTGGATGGTAAGGTTCTAGTAGATGTAGAGAATGATGGTGATGGTATTCCGATTGAGCTCCATTCAGAGCATAAGGTCTATGCTCCTGAGCTAATCTTTGGTCATCTTCTTACAAGTGGTAATTATGACAAGACTGAGGAGAAGATTGTCGGTGGTAAGAATGGATATGGTGCGAAGCTGACGAATATCTTTAGTAACAAGTTTACTCTTAGCACTCGTTACCCAAAGTCAGGCCAGCGTTATACTCAGGTATGGCAGGATCACATGGCTTCCGCAGGAAAGCCATCGATTGTTGCCGATAAGGCAGCAAAGGGCTTTGTCAAGATTACCTATGAGCCTGATCTGAAGCGGTTCCCAGGTCTTAATCTGGATGCCATGATCCAGGTGCTTCATACTCGCGCAATTGAGCTTGCCGCCATGGCGGGTAAGGAGGTCAAGGTCACGTGGAATGGTGCCCTTGTGCCGACGAATACCTTTGAGAAGTTTATTCATCTCTTCATTCGTGATGGCACATCTCATGCCTATGAGCGGTGTGGAGATCGCTGGGAGGTTGGCGCCGTTTTGGCGAAGAATCTCTTTGCGGAGGATGATTCTCCTGATGATCGCCATATTTCCTTTGTGAATGGTATTAACACGCGTAAGGGTGGTAAGCACGTAGAGTCTGTTCTAAAGACGGTTCTCGGGAATTTTACGGAGATCGCTAAAAAGAAGAAGATTGATATCAAGCCAACCCAGCTCAAGGATTCGGTTGTCTTCTTCATTAACGCGACGATCGTAAATCCTGCCTTTGATTCTCAGACGAAGGAGACTCTGACTACGCCAGCGGCAAAGTTTGGATCTGTCTTCAAGTCAGACAAGCTCGCGGATCTTCTAGTAAAGATTGGTCTTCTCGAGGAGGCCCAGTCAATTCTTGATGCCAAGGCAGCCAAGGATGCGAAGAAGACAGATGGATCAAAACGTAAGACTCTCCGTGGTCTTCCAAAGCTTGAGGATGCTCTGTGGGCTGGCACGGCAAAGTCCGTCGATGCGACCTTGATTCTCACTGAGGGAGATTCAGCTGCCGCCTCGGCGATTGCGGGTCTCGCAGTGGTTGGTCGTGAGAAGTGGGGTGTCTTTCCTCTTCGTGGTAAGATGCTTAACGTAAAGGATATTAGTCAGGAGAAGTTCAATAAGAATGAGGAGCTAACGGCGATCAAGAAGATTCTTGGTCTCGAGCAGGGTAAGGTCTATACAGGCACGGGTTCGCTACGTTATGGTCGCGTAATGATCATGACTGATCAGGATCATGATGGATCCCATATCAAGGGTCTACTCATGAATTTCTTCCATACCTTCTGGCCTTCTCTACTTCAGAAGGGATTCCTCTGTTGTCTTGCGACGCCCTTGCTGAAGCTAACGCGTCGTGGGACTGTTCTCTCCTTCTATTCCCAGGGTGAGTTTGACAGCTGGCGTGATTCGAATGGCGGCGCTGAGGCTATTAGAGGAGCCACGGTAAAGTATTACAAGGGTCTAGGCACATCTACACCCCAGGAGGCACGTGAGTGGTTCAAGGATCTCTTTGACATGAAGTATGAGTGGGATGACAAGTCAGATGATGCGATCTGTCTTGCGTTCTCGAAGAAACGTGCTGATGATCGTAAGGAGTGGCTGAAGACATATGATTCTAGACGCACTCTGGCTGTTGTAAAGGGTGGAAAGATTCCCTACAATCGCTTCATTCACGACGAGCTCATTCACTTCTCGAATGCCGATAATCTTCGGTCACTTCCACATGTCATGGATGGCCTCAAGCCATCCCAGCGCAAGATTCTCTTCTGTTGCCTGAAGCGTGCTCTCCGTTCTGAGATCAAGGTAGCCCAGCTCGCAGGATATGTCTCAGAGCATGCGGCCTATCATCACGGTGAGGCTTCACTGAATTCCACAATCACAGGCATGGCCCAGAACTTTGTTGGTTCTAATAACGTAAATCTACTCGTGCCAAATGGTCAGTTTGGCTCTCGACTCATGGGTGGTCAGGATGCCGCTCAGCCGAGATACATCCACACCTATCTTGAGCCGATCGTTGATACCTTATTTAGAAAGGAGGATTCGGGTATCTTGAACTACATCAATGATGACGGTGAGATTGTCGAGCCTGAGTTCTATCAGCCTGTAGTGCCACTTCTTGTAATCAATGGTGGTCTAGGGATTGGCACGGGATTCTCAACAAATATCCCTCCTCATAATCCCAGTGACGTATTGTCGCTCTTGCGTGATCGTCTGAATCTCAAGAGAGCTACACTCGCAGGTCTTATTCTCCAGCCCTGGTGGTATGGCTTTACCGGCACGATCCATCGCACGACGGATACTACGTGGGTAACCAAGGGTAAGGCTGCTTGGGATGATGTCAAGCACACGATTACTGTTACAGAGCTACCGGTTGGCACATGGACAAAGGATTATAAGGTGTATCTGGATACCCTGTGTACGGGTGATAAGGAGAAGGGGATTAAGCCTATCCTAGAATCCTTTGATGATCTATATAATGACAGTGAGGTGAAGTTTGTTCTATACTTTGACACGGATACCTACTTTGAGATGCGGACGGATGCTACGGCTGCTGAGAAGATGCTCCAGATGAACACGACATGGCATACGACGAATATGGTATGCTTTAGTCCTGAAATGAAGATTAAGCGGTATGGCACGGTGGGTGATATGATGGAGGACTATTACAAGGTTCGACTTACCGGCTATGAGACTCGTAAGGCGAATGAGATTGCTCGTCTGGAGCGGGAACTCATAGAGTTTGACGCGAAGGCGCGATTCCTTCAGGCTCTTCTTGAGGATCGCATGGATCTACGGCGTAAGTCGGATGAGGAGATCGTTGCCGCTCTGAAGGCCCAGAAGCTACCGGCACTCGATGCCATGGAGAAGCCAGATTCCGTGGAGTCGTATGATTACTTGCTAAAGATGCGCATGGATCGCGTAAAGGCTTCGGCAGTGGAGGATGCGAGAAAGCATGTGGAGCTTGCCAGAGTGGCACTGGAACTTCTACGGGCAACCACGGCAGAGACTCTCTGGCTGAAGGATCTAGATGGATTTGAGGGGGCGTGGGCGACGCTACAGCTGACCCGCGAAGCTGCTCGGACTGGAGCACCTCTACGGAAGGAGAAGAAGGTTCTTAAGACTCGTGGATAGGGAGATAGGGCTTGGCGAAGCCATTGCCCCTATGACCCCGATCGAGAGGGATCTGGCGAAGCCAGTGCCCCTATGGGTGGGGTCCTATGGGTGGGGTTGTAGGGGCTTGGCGAAGCCATTGCCCCTACCCTACATGAAAGGATTGAAAGGTAACGACTTTGTTCCCGCGGAACTCAAGCTGACCGATCTAGCTAATGGCACCGGCATGTGACTAATATCGTTCAAATAATACTGGTAGTGATCTACGGCACTTAAGATATGTGGAACAGACCAGTTAATTACTTTTTGATTTAAATCTGCTATCTGACCGGCAATATCATGCGGCAAGTTCTGGGCATACTGAAGATACATTGTGCGCATAATAATTGTAAGTTCATCTACGGATTGATCATCTATAACATATTTTTTTGGACCAGATTTCTCATAAACAGTCTTACGGATCGCATTTTGAATTCTAAGTGTATTCTCTTTACTAAAGAATGATTTTGATAAATCATTCACTTCCCAGTTTCCACGAAGTGCGTCTGTTGCAAAGGCCTTTTCAACAGTTGTTCTATGTGAAAATCCAGGAACTTCTGCGTGCCCACCGGCACCTGATGGCGCTTCTAAATTTACACGACCATTCATTCCTCCTACGGGCGAAGGATTTGTATTTGGAAGAACAAAGGAATCCATTCTGTTTGTAGTCTAGTTTCCCTACGGCGTAAAAACTCTTCATCTTTACAACTTTTTTTCTAAGCCGGAGGTATAAGCAAATGGCCAACGCTTCTGGATTCCGTGGTTCTAAGCAGACAACCGGTTATTTCGTCCCCCTCGGCAACTGTGTTGGTAAGATCTCAACATACACTGGCGGTTCTGGTGCTGGCGGTTCATTCCTTCCTGGTTCATTCGTAGCTGCTGACTGGGCCCCAACAGCTGGTGGTGGCAACAGTGCGGGTGCTCTTCTCTCATCGATCTCATCCATCGGCCAGGGTGGTCTTCTTAAGGATATGGGTCGCACAGTTGTCTCATCAAACCGCACATTCCGCAAGGTTCAGCTTGTTGTCCCTAACCTTCTAGTAAATGGATCAGCAGTTGCCGGTGCATCAAATGCCAGCACAACAGGTCCCTACTACACAGGCTATATCGAGCTTGCTACAGGTGCTGGGCTCTCAACTACTGGCCAGGCCGCCGCCGCCCCAGTCGCCTACCTTCCTGGTGCTATGTTCTAAAAAACTATATAAAATCAAATATCTAGACATGAATGTCTGAATACTTGATTTTTTAAAAATACATAGAGTAGTATGATATTCTTTGGCCTAGATTTAGCAAAGGTAAATTGGCCTCTCATTTCTTATGTCCTTGTGAGTATTCTATTTCTAGTCTATGGAACTATGAAAATCTATTCTACCGGCGAATCACGTGGTATAGTCTTTGCTATTGGAACATCTTTGACACTTTTGTATTTTGGTCTCCGCTGGTTTGGATCACATCTTAATAAACCAAAGAATTGGCCTCCTATTGTAAATATGTGTCCGGATTATCTAACCTATCTCCCAAAGCTACCAGGATGTGTTGATTTACTCGGTGTAACAAGTGGATCCGCGGGTCTAACAAAGACTCAATTATCTGAGATGAACACGGTACAACTTTCTAATAAAAGCAAGGTGTTTGAATATACCTCTGCTGATATTCAGGCTGCTAAGACTGGTTCTGATCTACAACCAATATGTGATCGTTGCCAGGCTGCTGGAGTAACCTGGGAGGGTGTTTATGATGGTGAGGTATGTGTTGGAATTGCTACAGTCGAACAACAGTCTGCTGCTGCCGAAAAATGTTTAGCAAGTTCATCAGATATTTCTGGACTATATAGCGCGTAACCTAAAGATAAGAAAAGGATTCATTCTAAAGAAATGAACTATACAAGCCTTCATCCGATTGTAGAAGATTCACTCAGACGATGGCTAAAATCACCAACTACCGCGGCATTTCTTCTTGTAGGTCCACCAGGTGTAGGAAAGACCACTCTAGCTCGAGAAATTCTAAAACAACAGAGCTACCAGATTGTTGAACTTAATGCGAGTCACACAAGATCAGGGCAAGCTTTTAAAAAACAAATTATACCACTTCTAGTTCAGAAATCTGTTTTAGAATCAATGTCTTCTACAAGCTCAGAGTATAAACTCGCTGTCTTACTTGATGAGATTGATGGTCTAAGTTTAGGAGAAAAGGGAGGTCTAAGTGAACTACTTGATTATATGAGAGCATGGAAACCAGGTCAGACAACACACCCACTTTTGCTTATTTGTAATGAGATCAAGGGGCGTGCTTATCAGCACATTGTTCGTCTAAGCACATACATTCAGATGGAATTTCCTGTTCAAAATGTTCAAAGCTGGTTAGGAACTACCTTGAGGCCTGAGGTGCTAGCAAGTGCTGATCTTCGTGTAATCTTAAGATCACTTCAAGGATGTGATTCAGTATCTATTTTTCAGGGAAAGAATACATCGACACCTGGTCTTATCGCAGATGAGGAAGAAGAACCCAGTACAGAAATTTTAAGATTTAGTCATTCCTGTCTATACGATTTCTGGGATCCTCTTATTATTCCAGAGGTTGAGAATAATCTAGGGAATCTATCTGGACTTTGTGTTCATGAAAATATTCATAAAAGGCTCGATTCATCTGAAGACCCATGGAAAACATATAAGGAATTTTTAGCTCTGTTTGACATGAGTGATAAGGCTGATTACTGGGCATTTTTCTATCAGAACTGGAACTTATTAAGACCAAGTTTTCAGATGAAACTGAAAATTACCAATGCCTTTTTATCTGAATACCCGGTCTCTAAGATGGCAACACCAAGTCAGTTACAATTTACTCAAGTTTTAACAAGACAATCATCTATGTATAATACCTGGAAACAAATGGTTCAATTCTCAGATGAACATGAGTGTTCCATTGAAGATATCCCAATGATTCTTAATCAGGTTCTTCTTAAAAATAAGCAGATAAAGATACCAGCTGCCCAGGCAAAGAAGATTGAATCGATTAGTATTCCTAAACAGCTGTGTATTTATAAGGAAAATTAATTACTAGATGTTGATAGTATGCCAGGTAATTTAGTGTTTACATCAGCTGGAGACAATACTAATTTTATAAAATGGTGGACCGATCTTAATGAAAATGCTGACTATGATATATTTGTCTACTACTACGGTAATTCAGAAGAGAACTATAATAAATATAAGGAACATGTTTGCTATATTGAAAAATCAAAGGGAACTAAATTTCAGAATTTCTACAAGTTTTGGACAAAATTCCCATGGATTATTGAAGATTATGATCGATTCTTTATTCTTGATGATGATATTGAATTCACTGTTTTAGATATTAATGAGATGTTTCGTATTTCAAGAGAATATAATTTACTCATATGTCAACCTTCATTTACAGAAAGATCTAAGGTAACATATGACATAACTAAACACAAGAATAGTCGAATTCTAACGTATACCAATTTTATAGAAGTAAATACTCCTCTTTTTCATAAGGAAGCAATTGAAAAATTAATGAATGTCTTTGATCCTAGTTTAGAAGAATGGGGTGTTGATTATTTATATATACTTATAAATGGTATCGAGAAACAATCATCCTATGCTATTATTCATAAGATACAATGTACAAATCCAGTAGAAAACTCATATTTAGGTAAAGTTAATTCAAAGAATAGAGAAATAGATCTATTACATTCTGAAGACTATAGAATATCAATGTGGAGAAACTATATGAATAAGAATAATATTAGTCAATTTTCAATAATTCCTATTGAATATATATCGATCTATAATCCGATTGATATACTTGTGGTTGTAGTATCTTGTAATAAAAATAAACATCTATGGCCAATTATTCTAGAAAGGAAAGTTGAAAACCTTGTGATCCTATGTGGTGGATGTGAAACATATTTAGAATCAAATATACTACATCTGAATTGTAGTGATCTTTATGAAGGGCTTCCAGAAAAGATGATTTGCGCGATTGATTTTATTTTAAAATGTCCTAAGTTTAAATCAGTCACTCATATTCTAAAAGTTGATGATCATGATACCATGTTTACAAAAGATACCATTAATAATATAGCCTTAAATCATAAAGATATCTTAAATACAAGAGAATATATTGGACAAATACTTTGGAAAGAAGGTAATTTTAAACATCATTATGGAAAAGTAACACCTCATTCTTATTGGTCAAATAGGCCCTTTGTTGGTCCAAAATATGAATTTGCTTCTGGTGGCGAATCATATATATTAAATCGATATGCTATGACATGTATTAATAATAGTTATAATATAAATAATTTAACTTATTTACGTAATACATATATCCTTGAAGATGTTATGATAGGAATTATATTAAAAAGTTATAATATAACACCATATAAGTTAAATTATGGAATTACACAAAATATAAATAATATTTCACAAAATAATCCAGTAAATCTTCTTGTAGTAGTAGTATCTTGTAAAAAACATAAATATTTATGGCCAATCATTTTAGAAAGAGGAATTAATAATTTAATAATCTTATCTGGAGGATATTCAGACTCATATTTAGATTCAAATATACTTTATTTAAATTATAATGATCTTTATGAAGGGCTTCCAGAAAAGATAATTTGCGCGATTGATTTTATTTTAAAGTGTCCTAAATTTAATTCTGTGACACATATTCTAAAAGTGGATGATCATGATACACTATTTACAAAAGATACCATTAATAATATAATCTTAAATCATAAAGACATCTTAAATACAAATGATTATATTGGACAAAGTATAAAATATGAATGTAAAGATCCAAATTATCATATGATAAATACAAGTTCAAACTCTATATGGAAAAATAAATCATATTCAGGCAAAATTTCGATGTATTGTGATGGAGGTAGATCCTATATTCTAAGTAGATATGCTATGAAATGTATAAATCAAACCTTTCATATAAATAATTTAGACTATGTAAGAAACAATCATATCTATGAAGATATGATGATAGGGCTTATACTTAACGCATATAATATTGTCCCCTTTGAATTAAACTATGGGATTCGCAAGATTTCATCTATACCAGATCCAAGTGTAATTACATCAAATCCTGTAATATTTAATAGTTCTGGTAAATGGATACATATAGGCTATGAGCGGGAAAGATTCACCTTGCCAATAGGCAGTCATCTTCGTTTTGGATATGAAGATAAATGGATAGAACGAATTACCTCTGTAGAATCATTTAAGGCAGATAGACGATTTTTTGATGGAGATCCCGCGCACGGAATAAATAAAAGAATAGAATATAATATATTTTCAAGACTAGAAAAAGACTCATGGATAAAAATAGGAAATGAAGGTAGTGAAATATATATACCAGCAAAATCTCTTATTTCCTTTGGAAATGATCAGGATGGTTGGACTGAAAAGACAGTAGAGGAATCTTCTTTCGTAGCTTCAAAAGAGTTTTTTGGAACTACCAAACATTATAATCACGGGAATATTGTTCGAATTCTTATAAAGTGTTAATTCTTTCTTCTCCCTCATGTAGGAGGCGCACTAGATTTAGTTGTTCGTTGCGTCCAAGACGTATCGCACGACCAATAATTTGTTTCTCTTCCTCAGATTTCATTAAATGCATTAAGACTACATGGGTCGCTGACTTCAAGTCCATACCTACACCAGCATGCATACTATTCATTAGGAGCACCTGAATTTCACCCTTTTCAAATTGCTTCAAGGTATTTGAAATATGATCCTTATTTCCCTTGACTGTAGCAACACGGATACCCTTTTCTAAGAGAGCTCCTTCAATCTCTAGAAATGGATTATCATAGCGATTAAAGACTAAGAATTTTCCACCCTGCGTCTCTGTAATAAGTTTTAAGAGAGCATCCTTCTTTTTTGGTTTTCTTTCAATAATTTCAGGTTCTCTTTCGACCACTGTTCCATCCGCGTCTAATTGTCTAAGTTTTCTATAATCCATAGCGGATCTACATAGAGGACAGGAAGGATTTCTCTGAATACATTGAATGATACAGGCTCCACAGAATAGACGTTCACAACATAGAACAAAGGTTGGAACTCGTGGTTCCTCAAAACAGATCGCACATATTTCATCCTTCACGTTTAAAATACGTTGTTTGAGAGAGGTTATCTGTTCCTTAATTGATGAAATCTTTGATTTTAAGGAATTTATTGCCTGCTCCTTTATTTGAGGTGTCGAATACTCGAGAGCTTCCTTGAACACCAAAGTTTTCTGAAGTTTGTTAAGTTCCTTTTCACGCGTCTCACAAAGCGCTGAAATTAAATTTGATTGTGACGTATTATTTACTCCTAGCTTCTCTAAAGCTGTTTGAATATCACCCGCATGTAGAAGTTCCTGAATTTCCGTATTCACATATTGGGCAATAATACGATGAGAGATAGGTGTCTCACAAATAATCCGTTGCTCAATAATCGGTGGAGATCTCCAACTCTGTTCCATAAAGGCAGAATTTGTCCGAAGAACTAAATGACCTCTTGAAGGATGCTTTGTTAAGAAGGAAGAAAAGAAATTGCTGCTTTTAACATCATATCTGGAATAATAATTGGATCCATTTGTTACTTGATCTTGATGTAGAAGTTCTACTAGATCACGGTGAAGCCCTGCTGCAGCTCTTTGAGCTAGAAATATATTTGACATATACATATAGGATCCCTGGAATAAAAGGTTTGGCCAAGTGGCAGTAATGAGCCAGTAGAAGTTTGATTTTGGCATAGGGACTGTAGAAGTGAAATGAATATTGTCTATTTCATCAAAGAATACAGAGGACCATTGAATCATATGACGATTGTCAGTTGCCATGAATTGTTTTATAATTGTATTCGACATAAGAGTAATATCACGATTTTTTATCAGTTCATTAAAATCAGTTTTCTCTAGAGCCTTTGTCGTCTTTACCTCAAAAAAAGACAAGGTTGTCTGTTGTTGAATGGCATATTTCCATTGATGGAATAGAGTATGTGGCACAATAATTAGATTATTTCCAGAACATTCTGAAACATGAATAGGTTTCTTACTCCAAAAGCTTGTCTGAGATTTCTCATGAATACGATGGAAGACAGATGAAATAATATTTCTCTTCTTATGAGCAATATATCCAAGTGTTGTAAGTGTTTTACCAGATCCGACCTTATCACCAAGAATGGCCGTCTGACTATAATGAGTTTCTCCTTTTATCTCAAATCCCTGAATACAGGCTGCCTGTTTTTCACCCATCGCATGAATCATGGCAAGTTGATGAGGTCTTAGGGGAATCTTAATTTCCGGAGGCTGAATAGCATACCCAGATGTATCTGTTACAGCGTGTATTAAGGGTTGTTCATACACTTCTAACATCTTATTCACCGAATCATCTCTCGAGTTCATGTAAAATAGTGGATATCTAATTTAGACAGAGAGTTTGCGTTTAGGCATTCTTATTAAAAAATCTGAGATAATAGATGTTATATATAACAAATGATTATAAGAACATATTTTTTATTAATTTGAAATGTTGTTATTCAAGCTTTGAAAATATCTTAGTGAAGAAAGGAAGAATAATAAAACTTAATAAAGAATATGATAATTCTATATTAAATCAAGACATTTTAGAAAAAATTCCAGATGATGTTAAATTATATCTAATTGTAAGATCACCTTATTCAAGATTCTGTTCATTTTTTCAAGATAAATTTATAAATTGTATTGATATAGACAATGAACAAGAATGTCATGAGATTATGTATAATTATTATGATAAAGAAATTATAAGAAGTTCTGAGTTTACAATTAAACACTTAATTGATGCGATGAAGCGTGGATATAATGAGGATCATATTATTCCACAATCCAATATCTTAAAATATAATATATTTAAAAAGGATATTACTGTGCTCCGTTTGGAGGACCCTCATTTTTATAAAGAATGTATACCTATATTAAAATGTATGTTTCCACATGATAATTATACAGGTGGTGGAAAAAAAATAAATATGCTATCTTCTGAAGATAGACTTTTTATAGATGAATATTATAAGGATGATTTTATTATATATTCAATGAATATTATAAAATATTCTGAACAATATACTTTATTGAATCCTCAATGTTCATCCCAGAAACTACCAGAGCATTCTCAGGAGCCTCATAAGGATCAGAAATCCCTGTAAACTGAGTAATCTTACCTGCTCTAGCTAATTTATAAAGGCCCTTCACATCTCGAGACTCACAAACTTCTAGAGAAGTATCAACGAAGACTTCTATATATTTACCATATTGTGAAACGAGTCTACGATTATAATCACGATCCTCCTTAAAGGGCGCAATATTAGCGACTAGAACTATACCTCCATGTTTGACAATCTCAGACGCTACATATCCAATGCGTCTAACATTCATGGAACGATCTTCCTTAGAAAACCCTAGACCCTTTGAAAGATGTGTGCGAATTTCATCCGCATCTAGCAAGGTGACTTCTCTATGAGGCTCCTTCTCTTCTAAGAAACCCTTCAGACCCTGTGCTAGGGTGGTCTTACCTGCTCCTGAAAGACCTGTAAAATAGACACAAAGACCCTGAGGCTTCTGATAGAATTTTTGAAGAGGTTCTAGAACATTTGGATAAGAGAACCATTCAGGAACTTCTAAGCCCTTTTCAAGCATGGAACGAAAGGCTGTTCCAGAAATCTGTTTTGGACTAAGATCACCATCACCGTTTCTATATTCTAGAGAATATTTATATGCCTCTTCCATTGTCATATATGAACGCGAATCCTCAAAATACATAACTTCTTCAGATGTTACAATTTGAATTCCAATCTGAGACTCAAGTGATTTAGCTAACTCTTGAGCCTCAAGAGGTCCATAGAATGATGTGCCATCCTTTTTCTTATACGATGGCCCAGCATGATCACGACCCACAATAAAATGAGAACATCCATAGTTTCTACGAATCACCGCATGCCACACTGCCTCACGAGGACCAGCCATTCGCATGCTCAGTGGTAATATAGAGAGTGTGACATTCTCTCCTAAGTGTTGTAGAACCTCCTTATAACACTTCATGCGAACAGGAAAGGGGATATCACAATCCTGTGTGACACCCTCCACTGGATGAAGAAAGACTTTCGCTCCAACCGATTCGGCAGATCTCTTAATAAGTTCAATGTGTGACCGATGAAGAGGATTCCGTGTCTGAAATCCGATCCACTTTCCTTCAGACATTAGTTGCCGAGTTTGAGCTGGTGTTCTACGCTCGTTCATAAAATTTCCATGGAAGGCATACTCCTTAAATTCAAGACGGCCAGATAAATAATACTGAGGGTTCTTGGACTTCACATACTTTATATATGGGTGATTATCATCATCTGATCCGAGAACGGAGCAAAACTCCTTATTAAAATCCGGCTGCCAGCATTCCTCAACTGTAAGTGTGGCTACAAGGGTCCCTGTAATTGTCTTAAGATTTACAAGAGTCCCTAGAGGAACTTCCGAAGAAGACATTAAAACAATCGGTATAGGAAAAATATCTAAATCAGAAATTTTTAATTCATTTAAGCATCTTTCATACTGAGTTCTTGTCATATATGAACTAAGTGGAGAAAAGACACTGTCGCGTAAGCATTCAAGATCACAGAGTTCTCTCTCATCAAGGATCTTGTCCATATAAATATATATTATTACATGATCTTTATATCATACTATAGAAATTATATAATTCTTCATCCTTAATAAAATCCTTCATCTTTAAAGAAGTCTTAACCAAAAGTGGATTTGTCTTAGTTCTTAGTTCAGTCTTATCAAAGGTATTTTCCGTATGACTCATGACAAGCATGACCTTCATAGGATCTAGCTGAATAAGTGGATTCTTATAGGCTTCTAGGAACGACTTCTCTTCGGCAAAGGCAACTGTTTCGTCATATTTATGCGTCTTCGCATAAGCCTGTGTCCAAGCCATAGTTCCATTCGTGGCATGTCCCTTAAAATAAGGACCTGCCTTCCAAATCTCTCTTGTATCTGTAAAATACATATAAATCTCACTAGATCCCGCTAAGTGAATTGTAGGATTGAGTGAAAATGCTTTGACTGCTTCTTCAACCCGTTCAGGAAAATAGAAATCATCATCATCCATAGCCACAATTATATCACCTCTTGCTTCCTGATTCAATCGATTGCGTTTTTCACCTAGAGTCATCTTTTCATCTGACCAAATAAAATAGAGCTTAGGTAATGTCTCTCTAGCAGCCTCAAATAGATCACGGACTTCCTCTTGACCATCATCATAGACTATCCATTCCATAAGTTCTCTCGGATAAGTTTGTGACTGAACAATTTTAATTAATGAAGGAATGAAATGTCGACGATTATAGGTCGGCGTTACAATACTTACTTTCACCATTCTATATAATTATGGCGCCTTATCTTTAGTTAGTGATTTTCTAAATGCCTCTGAATATAATGATTCTACTGCCTTTCTTGCTTCAGAGACAGAAGAATCCTCACTATACATAACGGTCGCTAAATATTCATTTACGTGCGTGGCTTGATTGTGAGCTATAATAGGCACTGTTGCGTAAATTATCTGTGGTATCTTTAGCCAATATTTCTCATAGAGCATTCTAGGAATAACATAAAAAAATGCTAGGGATCCATATATAAAACTTACGATACGAAATGGTAAATTATAACCAATGGCTCTGTTTGACTCTATATGACCCGCATATAGCATGATACATATTATAGAAAAAAATATGAAATCAGCCACTATACCTCTTGCGATATTTCCAGCTGCTCTTTTTGGTTTAAATTCACTTCTATCAACAAGCTCGGCAGCCTTTGCGTCTTCTTCAGATTTGGTGTTAGCATCTTCTTCTGCCTTAGCATTTGCTTCCTCAAGTCGTTTCTTAGTTTCTTCATCCTGTGCCTTTTGATCCGCTTGTTCCTTAACATGGGCGGCAGCATCAGGGTCATTTAAGAATTCAGATAGCAAATAATCTATTTTATTCATAAATTTTGTCCACAATGTCATCTATTTAACCTCTAACTAAATTAGAGAAATGGATTACACGATTGTAATTCCATCCTATAAGAGAGCTGAACTTTGCCGTGATAAAACTCTTGCCACTCTTCATGAATATAAGATCCCTAAGGATCAAATTGTTGTTGTAGTGGCAAATACAGAAGAAAAGGAAATCTATGAAACCACCTTAGATCCAAAAACATATAAGGAAATTCTTGTAGGTGTTCCTGGTCTAGCGAATGTTCGCAACTGGATTTTTAAGCATTTTCCAAAGGGTGTCAAACTTATTTCATGTGATGATGATATTCATGGGTTTATCGAATATACCCCAAACACAAAGAGACATGAACAGCGCCTCCGGAGTCTCAAAGATGTAATTCGTCGCGGATTTTCTGAATGTGAAAAGGCAAAGTGTAGACACTGGGGAATTTACCCAAGTCCAAATGGATTCTTTATGAAACCCACAGTTTCCACTGATCTGAAGTTTATCATTGGAAGTTTCGGAGGTTTTATTAATCCAGGTGACGAAATTATGATCGAGCTCAGTGAGGGTGAGAAAGATGACTATGAGCGCACACTGAAATTCTTTCAGAAAGATGGAGCAGTTGTTCGTCTGAACTTTGTCTCAGCAAAGACAGCGACATATAAAACACCTGGTGGCCTACAGCTAGGAAATCGTCTGAAGAAAGAAAGAAGAACTGTAAAAGCTCTAATGAAAAAATACCCTGGTTGGATTCGACTGAATACAACCAGGAAATCTAAAATGCCCGAAATTCGTTTAGTGGATCCAAATAGATGAATTATAGTATAGATTTAGTTCATTTAGGAGATAATTGTGCGCCAGGTATTATTATAAATGATATTTTAAACATTAGGAAAAAAACATTATTTATGCTTGGAATGTATCCGTTAAATAATATAATTACATATCTTAATGATAATAAATATGAAAATATATATGATCTACAATATTTAGATATACAATTAAATAATCATGTATACCATACAGTATATAATTTTACATTTAACCATGATTATCTTATAAAAGATTCAGTAATTACAAACTATGATATTGTAAAAAATAGATTTGATGAGAAAATAGAAAACTTTAAAAATACATTAAATAGTAAAGAATTTACTGTATTAATACATTTTACACGGGCTTCGAAACAAGAAGATATTGATGCAATTATACTTTTTTTTAAGAAATATAAAGATAGGTTTCATTTAATAATTTTTACAAATAATCATATATCTGTTAATAATTCTCTATATGTATCAATTATAAAATTAGATAATTGTTACTATCAATGGTATAAGAAGGATATGAAAGATAGATATGAATTGTATAATGAAATATATGATAAATGTATTGCTTGTCTAAAAAATAATAATATTAAGCATGATCTTCCAATTGACTTTAAAAAAACGTATTATGCTTTAAATTACTAAGTGACAGTTATTTTAATACAACAAGAAAATTAGTGGATCCAACTAGATGAATTATATTACTCCTACAAAACATATTGACAAGAAAGATTATGAATATATTGTTTCATTAGGAAATAAATGTCCGACTCTAATGTCTTTAAGATCTATAGAATGCTATAAAGAATCATTTCCCTTTGATTCTATTCCTACTACGCCTGCTCTTATATTAAAATATTTAAAGGATACTACAGAATTTTTTCCACAAAGAAAAATTATTCAAAATAAAGATGGGGTATGGTTTGGACATTTTGATTTAGATAAGGATTATGAAAATACTATAGATACATTTAAGAGAAGATTTGAACGATTATATACAATTTTAAAAGAAAAAAAGAAGATTCTTTTTGTATATACAAGTGCGGCTGATATATATAATGAAATGGGAAATCGTTATAATGATAATTATGGTGGATTATGTAAGATAAAAGAATACATACAAGATACCTATAATTATAATAATTTTACAATTCTTGCGATCCATACAAATAAATCATATAATGATACTGAAAATATTATTAATTTTACAATCAATGTTGAAGATAAATATTTATCAGATGATATGAGCACACATATACCTGAAGTAACTACTAAATATCGTCATGTCTTATGTCAATTACTAAAAGAAATTATTAGGTAGCATACTTCATTCCTCCCATACCACCTTCAATCACTAGGAAATTAATACTTTCCACATAGACTGCGTAGAAGATAGATGACATATTATTTTGTGCTAAAGGCCATGGATCAATATCAAGCTGGAAGTTCTTAACTCTGCTTGTATTCAGAGTTCCACTGGGTTTCATCCATTTTGATGTATCTAAGGCAAAACTATATATAGCAAGACCTGGTGGAAATATTCCTGTCGCATATTTCCATGAGCTCAGTTCAGTAAAATAATTAATCGGTTTAATTTCCTGCGCATCATTTCCATCACAGATCACACGCATTTGACGAATTATATCTTTCTGCGTTCCTTGAATATTGAGTCCAGAATATCCACCGATTGGCACAGAGGAAGCCGCTGGACTAAAGGGTGCTAGTGGAAATCTCCACCAATTTGTATAATTCGTCCAGGCATTAAGATTCTGGATTGAATCTGATCTTCTTGGAAGAATGATCATACGTGGCACAGGATTATGTGTGTAAAGATCAAAGGCCTGTCTACTTGTTATAGATTCAAAGGGGTATCTTGTGACCTGTCTAACAATATAGGAGAGTGGTTTCTTAGCAAAGGTCCTACGTTCTTCATCTGTTAAATAAATATATGTAGCCTGTAGTCTTGGATTCAGAGGCCATGTATTTAAACTAGGAACTGTATAACCAATATCCGTTAAGTATTGGTTTATATAGACATTTTGATCAGGATCTCTTGTATATCCAACATTTCCTGATTGTAATTGGCTCATAGAACTATTTATCTTAATTCCAGGGCGAACTCTATATCCAGATGGATCTAGCACTGTATAGAGATCTTGAATAGGTCTCAGAGTTAACTGAATCTCACACTCATGATACTGGAGTGATACAAGAGGGAGAGATAGTCCTGGGCTTTGAGAGAACCAAAAGGATAAAGGAAGTGTAATATCGCGCCCAGGGATGGATGGAAAATTATTCTGAGATTTTACAGCTGGATCTAGATTTTTATAAACATTCGGATAAAGGCCGCGTGTTCTTGACACGGCATTTCCTACACCGCCGGAGTACTCACCATTCGCAGGGTCATAGATTTCAGGAACGTCACCCACAAGCTGTTGCCACTTATTATATTGAGTTTCATCTTGATCAGTAATAGCAGTTGAAATAATATAGTCACTATCAAATTGCTGAACCTGAGTTCCACCAATCAAAAACGTGGCATCTTGAATTATCTGGGCACCGATATAACGTGTCCATTGAAACTGGTATTGTGAACGACCGCGTGTTGGACCTGGGAGGTTTGGATCAAAGAATTTACTATAAATATCTGGAAGTGTAAAGGTAAAATAAAGATCTGACAGAAGATCTGCCACACGAGGAATCTTTGCTCTTAATTTAATGGGTTGATCAAAGAAAAGTTCTCCAGGTCCTTCCAGAGGAACTGTAGATGATTCAAATGAAAAATGACTGTATTTTCTTAAGACTGTATAGAAGTAGGTAAAATCCGGATTTCCACTGAGAAGGACATTTTGCGAGCCGTAGGCTACGAGTATAAATAATCCTCCCCCTGTCATCTCTTCTTGTTCCTTTGAAACAAGAAGAGAGAATAGTTTTAAACGCCCATTTAGTGTCTTCTTATATTTATTAAGGCCCCTGTTTGTTTGCCCACCAGGTATCTGACAAATATGGACTGATCTGATTTAATCCATTGGTTCCCTCCATTTCATTTGAGGGCCCCATATTCATGAGATACTGGATCTCAGTATATGTCACCGCATAACTGAAATAATATACGCGACTTAGTGCTCCACTGATGGGCCCATCAAATTCAAGACTTGAGCTCGCATGCTGACCCTGTAAATTAACATCAGCTTCAAGAGATGTTGTAATTGTCTTATTTAATGTCATCTTACGAGTGCTAAAGGCATAGACATTTCCATAGTTCTGGTAGGGTGGTGTATTGTTTGTCAAGGATATCTTTGACTTGAGATTTCCATTGATATACACATATATCGTATTACCCTTACATGATACCACAAGATGGAACCACTTATCAACCGGAATATTCTCAATTTCTGAATAATTATTCCAGGTATCAAAGCAATTCATATATATGCGAAGCTTGTTCGTATCACCCCAGCAGAAGATCCCTGGACCAAAGAGTGGATACATTTGGTTATAACCCTTGTGTAAGACATGATAGAGTTTGTGATTTCCAGCTGTAAATGTGCTGCTACCAATATTCAAAAACATGGAATAACTAAATTCTATGCCGGACCGCTGATTATCCGAAAAATAGATCGTCTTAGCCTTTGGATTGCGTGGGTTTTGGATTGCCGTAAATGTTTTAGAACCGGAGACATAGGTCTTTGGAAAGAGTTCAACACGATCCTTCCACATCGCCATGAAAGAATTATATATGTATTCTAAGATCGATAGCGAAACATAGAGTAAGACTACAAGAGCAATACCAGATAACACTTGTGATAAAACATCTGAACCAAACATTGTTACACTTGTCATGCTATCGGCCATTCTATCTATCCTATTAGGATATGATTCTAAATTATAGATACCGAGTATTCATAGTTTAGAATATATAGTAAATTTAACCCGTTGAAAAGACAATGGAACCCTGCTTCTTGACATCAAAGGTATACTGTGTTGGATCAAGGCTTGCTAGAGAAAACTTCTGGAAAGGCCCAGCCTGGTAATAAGAATAGACTGTATCAGGTGAATACGCAACATTCGCAGCACGAGTCTTTCCAATAATTCCGCCGAAGCCATTTGGTCCACCGAGTTTGAGTGTCGTATTATCACCGTCAACCATGAATAGTCCATCAAGTAAGCAGCTGCGTGAGAGTTTTCCATCAATATAAATATCAATTGTTCTGCCGGATAATACAGCTGTAATGTTTACCCACTTCTGAATATCAATAGATTCAACATCACATTTGCTAAAGTCAGCAGATGAATCGGTATAAGGAGATGTTCCAGATACGATGTTATTATAATCACCCGTATATGTGAGCTTACCCTTTGATGTTCCAGCTGAGCTATAACTTACACGCACACCGAGCTTATTTGTGAATTGTCCGAGATACATAACCATTGTCATGTAACCAGATGACTCTGGAGCACCACCACTGAGAACAAGGAAGGGCTTATTATATCCCTTATTCACTCCCCAGTTTGTCACATAGATCCACGTGCTAACCGAGTATTCACCACCCGCATAGAGTTGAGGCATAGGGCCTCCAGAGAAGACTACCTGATTATTACTCTTTCCAGGAAGACCATCCGTGGTTGAAGAATATACAACCACATCACTCGTATCCCCTGATCCACTTAGCCATCTGTAAATATAATAGAGTCCAACAAGGACGACTATCGTGAAAAATGTATTAAAGACTATTCCAGCTACAGCCATTGATTCTATTCATAGAAAATAGTTTATGCGTAAGGAGATGTCCACTGTTCTAGAGGCCCTACAGACTTAGGCGTAAAGCAATTTCCACCCGGGCACCAGAATCCATCTGGTAAAGAGGGCAGGGAGGGTAAAAGTGGCATAACAACGTTTTTAATAGTAATTGGCATATATGGTTTTCCACTTGTATCTACCGATGTTCTATACATCGCTCTTATCTCATTTGTTTGGAGAGGGTATCCAACAAGACTCATTAATGAAATTGTTCCACCAAGTCTTGTATCCCCTATGCGTAATGGCTGTGTATCATCAAAATCAGGCATCGCCGTACACATATGAGATATGGCAAGTTTTCCATTTAAATATATATTAAATTTACGTCCCTGTCGAACAATAACAACCATGGTCCAGCGCTGTAAGGGAAAGCTTGGGATCTCTATTATGTCAGGCTTGGCATATCCCTTTACATAGACCTCAAAGAGAGCTGGAGATAAGCTAAGACCTCTTCCAGCATCAGGTGCGACAAGAAGTCGAAATGACTGTGTAGAGCCTATTTGAACAACACTGGCATATTCATTTCCAGATACTCCTGTTCGGTCTACGATATTAGGATTTATATAGAATATAAGAGATGATCCAGTGCTTGAGTTCCATGTAGTCTTGAGTGATTCACTTGTGCTAACCTGTTTAACTTTTGATAAGATCATAGTATCTTGACCAACTTGTTGAACTGGATTCGGAACAAGATAAAAAGATACAAGCACATAGATGATATATGATAAAATAAAAATCAAAAACACTCCTGTAAGAATGTTCATCTATTCCTACAGCAGTATATTTTAATTAGATTATGAAAACATCCAGTTATTATCCGTAGTAGTATTGAATGAACTTTGAAGAGTAAGATCTCCCATACGTGCCTTCATCTCTTCAGATGAGACTACATATCCAAAGATACGCATATTTAAGACAGAAATACCTCTTGATAAGACTGTAGATCCAATCTTAATATTCGCAGGAGCAAATATTTTATCTCCTGTTGAAGGTATCTTAGGTGGAGATTTAAGCTGGCGTGTCATAACTAAAAGACCATTTAAGTATCCTTCAAGAATATAGGGAGTTACAACAACTCCTATACGAAAGGGAATATGGATTGGAACATTATCTAAGATCGCAGTTTGTTGTAGACCATTCGCATCAAATGTTGTAATATATACTGTATTTTTATCATTATCTAAACCAATTCTTATAGTTGGATTATTTACAGTTGAAGATAAAACAAAAAATACACGTTGATCCTGTCCAACTCCCAGAGCCTGTGGATATTCATCATCAATAAGAACATCCATAGATAAACTATAGGAACTCTGTCCTTCAATTGCGCTTGTTGATAAGGGGGGAGTATGTACAATACCTGGAATTGAGGGAGGTGGAGCAGGTGTTCCAATTACAATATTGCTTACTGTGGATAGTTTTTGCCAATACATTTCTGATAGATCTGTGCCGGGTATGGCAATGTATCCAGGAGCTCCAGGGCTTTTCTGAAAGACAGGTGTAATCCATTGATCGATTCCAAGTAAAAGAATACCGATGACTAGAAGACCCGCTATAAAATACATAAGAGTCCGAACAAACCCAGTGCCTGTTACGGGAACTCCTATAGCGTTGGCACGTTCTTGAACTTGTTGAACAGGTATAAGACTAGGAATCTTAATAGACTTACCAAGATTTCCTATATTTTTTAATATTTGACCAATCTTTTCACCACGCTCATTTTCCATATCTACCCTAATCTACATTTTCGGTCTCACGAGATTTCTTGCGTGTCTGTGATTTTATCATGGTCTTTGTTCTTGGATTATATCCAATGCGTTTATAATAGGGTAGCGATTCCTTGGCCTTACAATCTGCCAGCTTTTCACGCAAATAACAGACAAAGGATAGGCGACTATAGAGCTTATCTATACCCTGCGTTCCTGTTTCCTTATCATTTTTATAAATATCTACAAGAGATGAATTTACTCGTTTATCTTCGGAATCTTCACGTAATTCCGTATTACAGTGCCATTCATGAACATCCATGGCTAAGAAATCTCCTGTTCTGAGATTTACACCCACTCTATATCTAGGAAAGATTGTAAACCCCCCCTTGTAATTTCCACGCTCAATAACTGAAAGGTTTCCAAAACCCTCTTTCAAATCTCCAGCATCCTGATGAAGACCTGTGCGGAAATTACGATTCATGGTGACTGAGGAAAATGCGGTATCTTCGATTTGAAAGGCTGGGTTTGATCTTGCTCTGTCATGCTGTATCTTATGCCGATCAGGAACTAGCTTCTTAAATAAGGCATCGATTTCTTCAATATAAGGTGTTCCTTGCTTAAATTGGTTAAAATAGAGTTGTGTGTATGATGTTAAACGACAAGGAAGTTTCATAAAAGGTGTCTTTTCAAAATAACCTAGAACACTGCTAAAGACATTGTTATTTACACGCATCTTACTTAGTTTTCCATTTTGCATATATTGTGCTGACCATCCCTTGATAGATTTCTTATTTAACTTGCGACGTGTCCAGTATTTAGATTTCACATCGATCGGTCCAGCAGCCGCTCCACGATTTCTAGAGGCATTTGCTGATTTATAAAAATTCTTCCAGGCAAGCTTTATTAAATCATGTGGAATTACATTTTTTCTCAGTTTCGCTAAGAGTTTCTTACCTCCAGGGACATCCGGGTCCTTTGCGTAAAGATCTACATCATCATCATAGATTGTATCGGCATCCTTTTCAGTAAAATAGGTGCCTTCTCTGGCCTTAATTTGATCATTTGACATCTTTGGTTCTAGGATGACTTGTTTAATTCCAGATGTTTTGGCTTGTCTAACGGGTTCTTTTGGAATATGGACACCAGCAAACAAGTCCTCCTCAGAAAGAGGCATCTACTTATAATGATTTTTATTATCCTCTTTTCTGGATCATTTTAAAATGTTTCATTTTCTTAGCATATTTTTCCAGGGAAAACTGTTTCTTTAAAATAAGGTCATGGGGATTTTTTTCACCCGTTTCAGCATTTATTGAACCATAGTAATACATATATCCATTTTCCCATTGCGACTTAGTTTTAACAGCAGGAAATTTAGTTCTTGAAACATAGTTATGTTCTGATTCGAGCATAAAATATACATTCTCTTTTCCTAAGATGACTGGATATGGAACATCGTTATTTCCAACCATCGAAAAATATGCTTCTATTTTATCTTCCATCTCAAACTCGTAGATTTCAACACCAATATGTATATACTTTTTTCCAGATACATGAAGCAAGATTGAATTTCCTAGAAAAAATTTTGTCTCACCAGGCCCATGATCTGCGGCTTCCGCATGACCTGTGCTTTTTCCTATATAAACTTCCTTCACCTTCAGTGTTTTAATATGATTACTGTAATCAGCATTAGGTTCAAATGAACCTGTATTATTATCCTTGTAAATCGACACCTTATTACCATCTATAAAGACTCTAAATGGCCTATTACCATTATCATGAATATCATAGAACTTTCCCTTTCTCTTTCTTGTCTGTGAAACCTTGATCCATTTATAGACTCCTCTTGTATCTGGCTTTGAAATATAGAGACCATCTTTACCATTCTTTTGAAGACCCTTACATTGTCCAGCATGATATGCGGGAGATTTACGGGTTTGATATTTTTTATCTTTTACTTGCTTACATTCACTCATTCTAAGAGTGTTTTGGTAAATTAAACCATAGAACACCACCTAGAATAGCTGAGACAGCTACACCTGCTAAGACACCCTTCAGCATAGCCTGATTATCAGCTTCCATAAAATCATCTGCTCTTATCACCGGAGATTTACCACGAGCACCAAGACGTGTATAGTATTCTATTACTTCAGTCTCTGTAAATTTACGTTTTCCTAACATCGCATTTACCTCATTATGTAAATCAACAGTCCAATGAAATAGATCAGTGCGTGAATCTAAGGATGCTGTCACTGGCATTTTACCCATATGGGATACGTAATGAGTGCGACAAATTGGGCAAGGTATTAAAGTCTGTAAAGATTCAAAGAATTCTTTCATTGCCTTCTTATCTGAATAAGTGGGCTGTTGAGGATATCCAAGTGCGGCTATATGAATTGTGTGCCAGAAAAATGGCCCCCATACTTCTGGAGGGATATGCATATCTATTGTATATCAAGAGCATTATCAGTCACCTAAGACGCATAAACAAGTATATAGTCAGGAAGTTTTCTAGGTCATATGACCTCTTTTTATCAAACAAAATCAAATTATGTATGTTCTAACTGTGGAGAGTCCGGACACACCTTTCGTATGTGTTTAGAACCAGTCTCTAGCTACGGGGTTCTTATCATTCGATGGATAAGTCCTAATCAAACCTGGCCACTTGTAAATGAATTTTGTAAAGATCAGACTATAACAACTGGAACAAGAACACTTATACCACAGATTCTTATGATTCAACGGAAAGATTCTCTTGGATTTATGGATATCATGCGAGGAAAATATAAGGTCAATGAACCCGAGTATATTAAGAAACAGCTAAGAGGAATGACGATTACTGAAAGAAATAAGGTAGAAACAATGGAATTTGAAGATATATGGCATGAATTATGGGGATCTGATACAGAATCATCTCAGAGATATGCTCATGATCGTATCGTATCTAGGCAAAAGTTAGCAGAACTTCGACATGGTATTGAATTACCGAGTGGTGAGAAATATACTCTATCAGATCTTCTCCGGCAACAACCACCGGTCTATACGACACCCGAGTGGGGATTTCCAAAGGGTCGGCGTGATCCATATGAGACAGATATACAGTGTGCATTTCGTGAACTCTCAGAAGAGACTAGCATAAAGGAAGATGAACTTTTAAAGATGCTTAATGTGGCACCGCTTGTTGAACAATTCTATGGTTCAAATGATATTCATTATAGACACACCTATTACATTGCACAGTATATTGGTGAGAGAAATATAACCTTCGATGCCTTAAATTCTGAAATGGCACGTGAAATTGGTAATTTATCATGGATATCTTTGGATGAGGCAAAACATATTCTAAGACCAGAAAATTTAGAGAAACATGAAATTATTTCACAGCTCACTGAGCTTCTGAGTAATTATATTCCAGTCATACGAAATGAACTTATAAGTATGTCTTTAAATTCGCTAGGCTCTACAAATGAAAATACTAATGAAGAGCAGCAGAGACAGTATGTCTTTATCAACAGAACTAGATCAGTCGAGGCAGTTTCAGGACGCATGGAAAAGTCAAGGAGATTTTTCGGAGCGAGATAAACTACTAGCAGAGTTTAAGACTTATGCTGATCCAATAAGAACACAGGTGATAAGACAAATGGACCCTACTTCTCGTGAACAGGAGGGATCTCTTTATCCAGATATTGATGATGAAGGATTTTTAAAGAAGCTTCTAAAAAAACGAGAATTCAGAGAAACACGTCAATTTAAAATTACAGATGCGTCTCTTGAAAAGAATGTCTGTGATGTTGATGAATTCGAATATACATCAACCCAGAAATTTGTCTCACAATTCATGTCTCCTAATACCCCCTATAATGGAATGCTTCTCTATCATGGTGTAGGAGTTGGTAAGACCTGTACTGCGATCTTAACCGCAGAGGCATTTTTAGAGCTAAGTCCTAAAAATAAGGTCTATATCCTGGCACCTCCAGCAATTCAACCAGGGTTTTATAGAACCATCTTTGATAGTTCACGAATTAGCTTTGGCAAAACGCCTGAACAGCAAAATGAACATTCTGGATGCACTGGAAATCGGTATCTTGATCTTACGCAGACATTCTATGAACGCGATAAGCGTGATATTGAACTTCGTGTAAATCGTCTAATCAATAAGCGTTATGTGATCATGGGATATGTGGCGTTTCGTAATATGGTTCGTGATATTCTAAGTCAAATACCATCAACACTCAGTCATGATAAAAAGCAGCAGCAGAAGACTCTCTTATTACAACGTGCTCTTAGTGGATCTCTTATTATTGTGGATGAGGCTCATAACTTAAGAGATGTATCTGAGGCAGATGATGAGACTGATCAATCTGATGATACTGTAGAAAGAAGTGATGCTGCGGCAGGTAAGAAGCTAACACCTATCTTACGTGATGTCTTAGATATATGTGAGGGAAATAAACTTATGCTCATGTCTGCCACACCCATGTATAATAGCTATAAGGAAATCATATCAATGTTGAACTTACTACTCTATGTGGATAAGATAGATAAATCAAAACATCTGAAAGAATCTGATATTGAATTTATAATGACTGAAGATGGTGAACGACTTTCAGAAGCTTCTGAAAATCGTATTATACAGGTGGCAAATGGTCATGTGAGTTTTATGCGAGGTGAGAACCCTAAAGCCTTTCCTGCGCGTCTCGATCCTTCTGATACGATTCGTATGCAAACCTGGCCAGATCATGAACCTAATGGAACAAAGGTCATTCAAAGAGAACAGAAGAATGATGTTCTAAGACTTCCTCTTGTAAAATGTGAATTACGAGGTGAACCCTTGGCAGTGATTCGAGAAATGACTGAGAGACTTGTTGCGTCTAAGGGTGCTGGAATTCGCACAATTGACACCTTATTACAAGCTGGAAACTGTATCTTCCCTGGTGAGGGTCTTGAAGGACGTGTAGGATCAGAAGGATTTCAGACATGGTTCACAAGTCGTGCTGTGGCGGCATCCTTTGAGGGATCTCGTCTATCAACCTTGCCACAGTATGTTCCAGCAATTCCAGAAGACTCCTATTCTTGGATGGTTGCCTCAGACGACGGTTTGGAAAAAGTCTCTCCCAAATTCAATAAGGTGATTAATCTAGTTCGTAATTCAGCAGGAATATCATTTGTCTATAGTCGCTTTGTAGAAAATGGTGCTGTAATTTTCTGTCTACTCCTAGAGGCAAATGGATATACTGCGTGGGGTAGAAGTGCGCCACTCTTTAGTAAGGGACCAATCGTAGGTGGCCGTCAATGCTCAAAATGTGAAAAGAAAGAATCTGGACATCCAGGATTTCAGCAAGATGCGCCTGAAAGTAGAGAAAATCATAAGTTTGCGCCGGCATATTATGCTCTTTTAACTGCGAGTGATGTGAGTACTGTGGAAAAACAATCTCTTCCTCTATCTCCAAATAATCCTGGTGTAGTAAGCGTGGCACGTGATATATCAAATAAGGATGGATCACGTATCAAGGTAGTTGTAGGATCACAGGTGGCTGGAGAGGGTCTTGATTTAAAATGTATTCGTGATGTCCATATCTTAGAAGGCTGGTTTCATTTGTCTAAGGAAGAACAGATTGTTGGACGCGGAATTCGTTACTGTTCTCATAATGCTCTTCCCAGGCAAAAGAGAAATTGTACCATTCACTTATATGCTAATGCCTTTCCTGAGGATCTAGGAAAGGAGACAATTGATCAATATTCTTATAGAACTGCCATGAATAAGGCGGTTCGTATGGGAAATGTAAGTCGTGCCTTAAAACGCGGTGCGGCAGATTGTAATTTAAATCGTGATGCGATCTTAGTTACAGGACTCAGTTCAGTCGAGATGGTAGATAGTCAGGGTCAAGTTCGCACAGTTGATCTAAATGATAGAGACTATACACCGATCTGTGATTGGATTCGGTGTTCCTATGAATGTAAACCCTCCTTGAATCTTTCTGATAAGAAAGATATGCCAGATGATAATGGAACCTATGATCTCTTTGCTGCCAGATTTACAGAACAAATGATGTTATCGAGACTAAAAAAAGCATTCAAGGATCAGCCATGGTATCACATAACAAAGCTTGAAGAGATGTTTAAGGATATTCCAAAGACTACCTTAACTAGTCTACTTCTTCGAATTGTAAATAACCAGTCTATCTTATTTGAAAATGGAAATCTTCAGGGTCATATTATTTATAGAAATAATCTTTTCTTATTTCAACCAAATAAGATTCAAGATAAGGCGATTCCAATTGCCTTTCGTTATGGAAGATATCCAATGAAGCGTGATTCTTATCAGCCAGATATTACGGTTATTCAAAAAGCCAAGAGTGTTGTAGCTCCTAAGACAGTTGCTCCTGAAGGTGTTGCTCCTGAAGTTCCTGAATCCACAGGAAATGCCGTGGCATTCTGGACTGAATGTAATACATGGTTGAATTCATGGTGTTCAGATACTGCTACAAGCGAAACAATTAATGAATCGATTTCAGCTACACTTCGCACATCTATTGATGCCTATGTTGAAGGAGATTCTAAGAGGAGAGAGAATTTTGAAATTCGTCTGAAGAAACTTCAGTGGTGGGGGAGGGTTGTTGCTGGCCTACCTGGCGGTCTCAGTGATCTAAGAAAAGTTGCCAAAGAATTTATCTGGGATTCCTTCCTAGAATCATCTGATCAAATATCCATGATAAACCAAGGGGTAGCTGGATCTGATGAAGGAGGAAGTGAACAAATTGTTCCAGCAGTTGGGTCCGTCACTGCTCTACGATTTCTAGATATTGGAACAAAGGAACCCGTCTATCTTTGTGGGGGGGCGGCATGCCCACCCTCTGTTTTGAAACTCTTTAGAGATTCAAAGACAGATCCCGTTATAACAGCCCAAGCAAACAAGAGAGTCTCAGCTGAACGCTATGGATTTATGATCCCCTGGGAGAATGCCATTATGTTTAAGACAAACGAGGCAAAGAATGAAGAAGGAAAGCCACCTGGTGGAGGAGCAGCGTGTTCCATTGTAAGTAATGTAAAGGGACATCGTATGAAACTCGTTGATATTGGTAAGGTCCTAAGTAAATATCATGGTGGAAATGTCTTTGAATTAACAGAGGTTCTTTTATCGACTGGGCCAAGAAAGCTACAAGGTGCCCCATCCTTCTGTGCTTTAACAGAAGTTGTCTTGCGCTGGATGGATGAACGTAAAGCTTCATATGGTGGTCTCCGTTATTTCTATAGACCCTTGGCATCATTTTATTCGAAACATAAATCTAGGAAGTAAGTAGATGAAAATACTTATATTTATGTCAGATAATAGATTTCTTTCTAAAAATTACAATAATGCGGAGTATAATTCGTATGTTGCCTGTATAAACTATGAATACTGTAAGAAATATAATTATGATTTTATTTATTATAGACCATATTTGGACAATATAAAAAGTGTTGTCTTAAATAATTGTAAAGATCCTAATTCTGGAAATCTAAGACACGCAGCATGGTCAAAATTATTAAGTACTAATATAGCACTTGAATTAAGCTATGATTATATAGTTTATATAGATTCTGATTGTATTTTTAAAAATTTTAATAAATCACTAGAAGATTTTATAAATTTATATAATAAGCCAATTATATTCTTAAATAATAAACCATGGGGTGATACAGTACCATGCTCCGGATTTTACATATGTAAAGTATCATCTTATACAAAAAAATTTATAAAAGATTGGTATAATGTTTGTATTCCTACTAGAAATATATATCACGCATGGGAACAAGATGCCTTATGGCAAATATTTAGAAATTATGATATAGCCATTGTGGATCAGTGGATGTTTCGGGAAGAAGATGATCAATTATTAAGGCATGTAGCATCATGGGAGAAAGAGAAACGATTACCATATTTCAGAAATTTTATTCATGTAAATGGTATAGATTATTCAAGGAATATAATGAATATAAATGTAGTTGAATATAATACTAGCTACGCTTAAAATTGACTATCTGAACCTACATTAGAGCAGTATAATGGAGACTGAAGCATTCTTTCAAGAAAAAGTATACCTCACTCCCAAGGATCTACGCAATGATATTGAATCAGTTGATGATATCTTAGTTCTAAAGCTTAAGGAGCGTCTCGAGCAACGTTGTTCTCCACATGGATATGTTCTTCCAGGCACACTTGAAATTCTAACAAGATCCATTGGAATGGTAGATTCTGGACGTTTCTCCGGTGATTGGGCCTTTCTAGTGAAGGCAAAGGGCAAGGTTCTAAATCCTCCTGAGGGAACAATGGTTGAAGTGGAGGTTCTTAAATCAAATAAGATGGGAATTTATGCTATTTATGAGAATGCGATTCGTCTTATGGTCCCCCGCGATCTTCATCTTGGAGATGAGGAATTTGATAATCTGAAGGTAGGAGATCGGATTAAGGTGGAGATTCAGAAATCGAGATTTCAACTCAGAGATCAGTTTATTGTGAGTGTTGGTATCTATCGTGGAAATTCTGGAGGTCCTACACGAACTCTTCCAGTTATTAATACGCCAGAGGCGGATGAACCTCCACCAGAGCTAGAAAAGGATGAAGATGAATCTGGTGCGGAGGAAGCCAAGGAAGAAGACGAAGAAGATGAGTAGAATGGATGATGATTATGAACAGCGTAAAGAATTCTGTAAGGAGATTCATACTCTATCAAGGTCCGAATTAGAAGAAATTTACAGAATACTTCGGCGTGAAGGAGGTATCTTTAGTGAGAATTCAAATGGAATATTTTTTGATGTTGCTTCTCTTCCGGCCCCAATCTTCCAAGCTATGTGGAAATTCATAGAATTCTGTAAGACAAATGCGAAAGATCTAGAGGAGCGTAGCAAGATCATTGGTGGTATGGCAAATCAGTAATAGTATAAAGGTCGAAAAATATTACTATATAATGGAGACGATTTTAGAGGAAGAACAATATATTCTCATCTACCGAATTTCATATATATCATTATTTTCGACATTATATGCTACATATAATACCCATTATAATCTTGCCTTGTGTCCTGGCAGTATATTCTTAACATCTATACATTATTGGAAAAAGCCAGATTATTCTTATAGGCGTTATCTGGATATGGTAGTAGTAAAATCAGCAATTATATATCAATATTACATGGCATATAATGCGCAATATGCTATTTTACACTACAGTATCTTTACTCTTGGAATTTTAGCATATCCTGTTGGGATATATTACTATAATAAAAAGGATTACTGGAAATCTACATATGCTCATATAACTCTTCATCTTCTGGCAAATATTGCTAGTATTATTCTATATTCTGGATATATACAGCCAGTCTAAAAAGCCTTACTAGGCTAAAGCCTTCTAGGCTAAAGCCTTAGAACGTACTACGTATAATATGACTGACATCTCTCACGCTTTACCTAAATCTCTCATCCAAATTTGTGAAACACATTCGGATGGAACATTTCAGGTGGGAAGACGACTAACTAAAACAGGCGGAGCAGGAGATGTTCAAGATCAAGTTCCTAAGTGGAATCTTACAACACACTCGATTTCTCCTAGACATCCCCTAGCAGCATGGTTATGGCTAAAAGATCCTCTTTTTCGTGTTTCACCCGATCCTCTAAGACAGCGTATCATGCTTGATGCTACGACAGAGTGGCAGACACGTTGTTCAACACTCGAGTTTCCACGTGTCCTAAGTAAGAAGAAGGCCCTTGAAGGCTTTGGAACGCAGAAGCCTGAACTTCAGCAGGCCAAGGCGACCATGATTGCTATGGAACGTTACACCCAAGATAACGCACTCCTATGGATTCTCTTTAATGATAAGGATAAGACTATATCATTTTTGGATGATAAGGTATTTCCTAGAGATGGAGGATATAAACAGATCTGGATTCTTAGAGAGCCAACGTGGGATAAGCTCTGGGATGCCAGTGATTGGTCTTCTGGTAATCTAGTTTCATGGATCCAGGCTCAAGAGGATACAGGATTTAAGGTTGAATGGCCTCTGGAACCAAGCACCGCAACAATAAAAACAATGGCTTCAGAATATGAGGCTCTAAATCATTCTGCGAAAGGTCTTTCAAAAGATGATCTTCGTCAAAAGTTAGGAAGGGCCAAGGCTTTAAGAAAATTGTTATCTATATAAATAATGGACATTTCAAATATTCTAAAGAAAAATGATAGTTTAGTAAATTATTATTATTTTAACCATGTTCTTAATTATACTGAAATACAACTAGTAAAAGAATTATCTAAGAAATATCCTATTATTGATGGAAATGTAAGTGGATCTGTAAATAAATCATATAGAAATAGTGAAATTACATGGTTACCTTATAATGATGATACCAAATGGCTCTATGAAAAATGTAAAGATCTTCTTATTACAGCAAATAATAATATGTGGAATTTTCATATAACATCAATTAAAGAATCTCTACAATTTACTGAATATAGACCAAGTTTAACCGATGATAACCATGGTATGTATGATTGGCATATGGATGTTGGTTCAAATGAAGCAAGCACTAGAAAACTAAGTATGACGATTCAGTTGTCTGATGAATATGAAGGAGGTGATTTAGAATTTATGTTACATCGAAATATAGTCAAGGCTCCTAAAACAAAGGGAACTGTTATATTCTTTCCATCCTATTTAATGCATCGTGTAACAAAGGTTACATCTGGCACGAGAAATTCACTTGTTACCTGGTTTCATGGACCTCCATTTATCTAGGTATTAATTTCATCAATAGATGACTCTTTAGTATTGGCACTAATGATATTTGTTTTAAGACCATATACATTCCATTCATCAAACTTCAAAACATATTGTTCATCAATCGCATCAATCATATAACGTAGCCATGGTAGGATTTTTGTCTGAATCGCACCGTGTCTAACTATATACGCAAATGTTCCTACATTTGGAGCTCTGTCAGATCTTTTCGCACTACGGAGTTTCTTTATTCCTGGAGCTACGTCTTTTCCAGTAATATTCCATATTCCAAGATAAATAATATCCCAATCACTTGGCACTCGTGTTCTTATAGATTCCCATTGACTTAAGAAATCTACTGGAATTATGGCATCATCATCTAAGATAAGATGGCCTGCTGATCCTGAAAAAGACTGATTTGATAAATGCCTTAATAGATTTCGTGTTGAAAGAAAACAACCAACTACTCCAAGATTTACAAGATGTTCCTTTTTTTTATCGTTTCGATTTGGTTTAATCATAGCATGACCTACACCAAGTTCTCTAAATTGTTCGTAAGGTATATCTTTTCCATAAGTTGCTGGCCATCGTTCAATTGACAATTTTGCGTTCGTGGCATAATTCATCAAAGTATTCCAGCGTTTCTTATCCTTATCTAAGTTCATTGCGTGAATGGAGGCAATGTTTGCCTTACCATGGAACCATGTATATAAGAAATATAAAATTACCATAAAAACAAGAACTATAGATGTATACATGATGTATAATTTTTTCATTTACTACTATTATCATATTTTAATTCTATGTAAACTTGCGCCTAAAGTTGAAACCATCACACAAAGCAGATAAGCCACACTATGGACATACGTAAGGCTGAATTTGATCAGCTCAAGCGTCTTACCCAGGAATGGATTGATCATCCTGAGCAGGAGCTAGAGGCCACCTTTTCTGGCAATGATGCTCAAGCTGGACAGGTAAATTCATCCACATTTGCTGCGATCGCTAAGAGACTCAAGAATAGAGGTTACACTTCAGTAACCCAGGAAGACAAGTTAAATATCATCACACCCAAGCATGTGCGTATTACCCTCAGTGGTCTAGGAGTCATACAACAATATTGTCGTGATGA
>Ga0114960_10000291_pt1 | contig 41685 bp, 39 predicted proteins | sample C_130625_MF_Meta_FD_92637 | JGI IMG/M metagenome (GOLD analysis project Ga0114960, IMG submission 92637) | Freshwater microbial communities from Lake Croche, Canada to study carbon cycling - C_130625_MF_MetaG | ecosystem: Environmental > Aquatic > Freshwater > Lake | place: Lake Croche, Canada...
CTCGCGCACGGCCGGGTCGGCCGGTCCGCAGCCAGAGTCGATGGCCTTGCGAGTGGCGTTGACCAGCTCCATGACACGCGCGACAGCGACGTTGAACCGGAAGGACTCCACGGCCTGCTCGGCATCGTGCACGGCTCGGTGCGTGATCTTGCGCAGGTCGACATTGCCAGTGGTGGGATCAACCCCCACGGCACTGGTGACATCACCCGACAGCCGCCATGCGCGTGCGAGGAACTTTCGCGACCCCGCTGGCGATACCTCTGCCCAGTCGACGTCGTCCTCGGGCGGCCCTGCGAAAACCATGGTGAGGCGGATCGCGTCGACCCCGTGCACTGCCAGTTCGTCCGAGAGGCGCACGAGATTGCCGCGCGACTTGCTCATGGCCGATCCGTCCATGACGACCATGCCTTGATTGAGCAGGCGGGTGAAGGGCTCGGTGAAGTCAACCAATCCCATGTCGAACAGCACCTTGGTGAAGAATCGCGAATAGAGCAGGTGCAGGATCGCGTGCGTGACGCCGCCGACGTACTGGTCGACCGGCAACCACTCGCGAACGATGGCCGGATCGAATGCGGCACCCGCGTTGCGCGGGTCCGCATAGCGCAGGTAGTACCAGGACGAGTCGACAAAGGTGTCCATGGTGTCGGTGTCGCGCAGAGCAGGACGACCGCACGATGGACACGCGGTGTTGACCCAGTCGGTGGCTGCGCCCAACGGCGAGGTGCCCTTGGGTGAGAGGTCAAGTCCCTGCGCGGACGGCAGTCGCACCGGTAGTTCATCCATCGGCACCGGCACTTCACCGCAGTGCTCGCAGTGAACGATCGGGATGGGGGTACCCCAGTAGCGCTGACGGGAGATCAGCCAATCGCGCAGTCGATAGTTGGTGGCGCGTTTGCCGGTGCCGCGCTGCTCCAGGACGGTGAGCATGGCGTCGATCGCCTCGACCTTGCCTAGGCCGTCAAGCGGACCGGAGTTGACGTGCGGACCGTCGTCGGCAGTAGCGACACCCGTGACCGCAGGATCCTCACCAGCGTCAACAACCACCTGGATGGGTAGCCCGAATGCACGGGCGAAGTCGAGGTCGCGCTGATCGTGCGCGGGAACGGCCATGATCGCGCCAGTGCCGTAGTCGGCTAGCACATAGTCCGAGGCCCACACCTGAATGCGTTCACCGTTGACCGGGTTGATCGCGTAGCGCTGCAGGAATACGCCGGTCTTTTCGCGGGTGTTGTCGAGCCGGTCGACCTCCGAGGTCTGCTTGACCTTGTCGAGATAGGTCGCGAACTCGGCCTCGGCCGAGGTACCGGCCGCAAGTTCCGCGGCCAAGTCCGAATCTGCAGCCACGACAAAGAAGGTCGCGCCATAGAGCGTGTCGGGCCGCGTCGTATAAACGGTGACCGGCTCGTCGCGGCCCCCGATGACGAACTCCACCTCGGCGCCGCTGGACCGGCCGATCCAGTTGCGCTGCATGAGCAGCACTTTCTCGGGCCAATTACCCTCGAGTTGCTTCATGTCGTCGAGCAGACGATCGGCGTAGTCGGTGATACGCAGGTACCACTGCGTCAGCTTCTTCTTGGTGACCGCGGTGTCGCAGCGCTCGCACAGGCCACCGACAACCTGCTCGTTAGCCAGCACGGTTTGGCAGTTGGGGCACCAGTTGACGGCGCTGGCGCGGCGGTACGCCAAGCCCCGGTTGAACATCTCGAGGAAGAACCACTGGTTCCAGTGGTAGTACTCCGGGTCGCAGGTGTTGAACACCCGATCCCAGTCAAAGGAGCACGCATAGCGGCGCATCGACGACTTCTGCTGCTCGATGTTGGCGTAGGTCCACGCCACCGGATCCTCACCGCGCTTGATCGCGGCGTTCTCGGCCGGCAGGCCGAACGCGTCCCACCCGATGGGGTGCATGACGTTGAAGCCGCGCTGGATCCAGTACCGAGCGACAACATCGCCGAGGGCGTACGCCTCCGCATGGCCCATATGAAGGTCACCCGACGGATACGGGAACATGTCGAGCACGTACTTGGTGGGCCGGGGGTCGTCGTCGCGCCCCGAGCGGAAGGGCTGCAGCTCATCCCACACCGGCAGCCAGCGGTCCTGAATGCGCTCAAAGTTGAAGGCATCGGCGTCGTCGGCCGGAAAACCGGGATCGGTGCTCGTGGAGTCAGGTGTGCCATTCATGAGAGGTCAAGACTAATCGCAGGCAGATGTTCACCCGTCGCCCCCGCCGCGTGAGGCCCAACTCCACATCCCTGTGATACTTCTAGGACATCCCCCTTCGAAAGGCTCCTCATCATGCGTCTGGCGTCCCTCGCAACCGTCCTCGCTGGCTCAGCGCTTCTGATCGGACTGGGCGCGCCCGTGGCCCAGGCTGCTTCCAGCGACATCGTGGTTGCTGTTGAGGCACCGCTGACCGGCAGCCAGGCCGACAATGGCCAGGACATGCTTCGCGGCGTGAAGCTGGCCGTGGCCCAGCTCAACGCCAAGGGCGGCATCAACGGTCACAAGGTGCGCATAGTGGAGCTCGACGATGCCGCAGATCCCACCAAGGCTGCTGCGATGGTCGCCCAGGCCAAGGCAGCCGGCGCGGTTGCCGTGGTGGGCCCTTACAACTCATCGGTCGGCGTGGTCAACCTGCCGCTGTACCTCAAGGCCGGCATCGCACCCGTGCATATGACATCGACGAACGACACTGATGGCATGGGCATCACCGTCCAGCCCAAAAACAATCAGATCGCACCCATCGAGGCGGCATACGTGCTGAGCCAGAAGGCCACCAGCGTGGCGATGCTCGTCGATCCGTCCACGTACACGCAGGGAATGGCCGACCGACTCAGTACGGCCCTCAAGGCCAAGGGCGTCACGGTGACCACCATCCCGATCACTGAGGGCAAGTCGGACTACAGCGCCGAGGTCGCGCAGGCCCTCACCGGTGTTCCCAGCATGGTGTACGTCAGCACCTACTACCCCGAGGGCGCCAAGATCGCCCAGTCACTCGCGAAGTCGAAGCTGCCGACGACCTGCCTCATGGGCTTGGCCAACGTTGATCCATCCTTCGTCACACAAGCGGGTTCGATCGCTGCCGAGCGCTGCGCGTTCAGTGGCGTTCCCGCTGCAGCTCAGGAGCCGGGCGCTGCAGCCAAGGTCTATGCCGCCGCCTACCTCAAGTCCTTCAAGAAGCAGGCTGGTGTGTGGAGTCCCTTCACGTATGACTCCATGAACGTGCTGGCCTCGGCGATCACCAAGGCCAAGGGCACCGACTATGCGAAGGTCATGTCCGCCCTGCAGAACACCAAGAACTTCTCGGGTGCGACCGGAACCATCTCGATCGACCCCAAGACGGGCAACCGCATCAAGGTTCCGGTCTACATCCTCAAGGTCGACGCCAAGGGCAACTTCGTCGTCACGAAGTAAATCCTGACGGAAAGATTCGTGACGAAGTAGAACGTGCTCGGTCGATGAAGCAGAAACTCAGGCACCGCGTCACCCTGGCCGTTCTGACGACGTCGCTGCTCATCGCCATGGCAGCCAGTGCACCGAGCGCGCTTGCCGCCTTGGACGATGGATACCCGCCTGGGCAGCCGGCGCCGGGACGAACCTGTCCGGACAGCAACGTCGGTCAGGTGGCGATCAGTCCGTTCAACGGCAAGCGCTTCGTCTGCACGATGATTGATGGAACGAAGCGGTGGTGGACCCCCGGGGTTCCGTTGCCGAAGCCATCGCCGCCCGCATCCCCCATCCATATGCCGCCCAACTTCAAGCCGTCCTACCTGCTACCCGCGGCTGTGCTTTCCACTCTGACAGTCCATCGCGATGTCGCCTACGGCAAGGCATCCGCGGCCCAGAAACTTGACCTCTACGTGCCTCGAGGCGTGACGAATCCGCCGTTGGTCATCTGGATCCACGGAGGTGGCTTCGTCTTCGGCGACAAGGCGGTCCTCGGGTTCGACGAGGGGGCACACATGCTTCAGACGTTGACCAGCAATGGCCTCGCCGTCGCCGGCATCAATTACCGACTGGCCGACGAGGCAAAGTTCCCGGCTGCGGCCCAGGACGTGAAATCCGCCATCAGGTTCCTGCGAGCGCATGCAACAACGCTGGGCGTCGATCCGCAAAGGTTCGCGACGTGGGGCGACTCCGCTGGTGCCTATCTGGCACTCATGGCCGGAGCCACAGGGGATCAGAAAACCGTCTTCGACAATGCCCACGACGCCAATGGCACGACCTCGGCTGCGGTCTCTGCTGTAGTCGACCTGTTCGGCAACGCCAACTTTCGCACCATGCGGTCCAACCTGCTTTCACACCCGTGCGGCCCCCACCTCAGTACTCCGGCGCCGGCCACCCTGGCCGATAATCCCTGGTTCGGGAGCACGAGCCTGCCGGCGACACAGACAGCCATGGACCAGGGAAACCTCTACCCCTATCTGGCAGCACTCAAGCAGCGCCCGGCTTTCTACATCTTTCACGGCGACGAGGACTGCGCCGTCAGTATCTACGACTCGATCGAGCTCGATAAGACGCTGCGAAACTCAGGCTTCCAAAGCTCCCTGACGGTGGTGCCACACGCGGGACACGGCGATGCAAGAGTCTGGGATGCCGCCACCAGCATGGGGGCGACACTCAAGGCCTTGTTCTCCGCTCGCGGCTAGGGTGCCGTAGTGACCAGACGCGGGTGGCTGCTATTCGTCGCACTCGGCATCATCTGGGGCTTGCCCTACCTGCTCATCAAGGTGGGCGTGGGTGAACTGTCACCCCTCGTGGTGGTCTTCCTTCGCGTCGCTTCTGCGGCCGTGATCCTCGCCCCGATCGCGGCGATACGTGGTCAATTCAGCGGTCTACGCGGTCGCTGGCACTGGGTCGCACTCTTCGCGGTGATGGAGATCATGATCCCGTTCTTCACCCTCACCTGGGCCGAGCAGCGCATCAGCAGTTCGCTCGCCGCTCTGCTCGTCGCCGCCGTACCCATGGTTGCTGCGATCACTGCATGGCGACTTGGTATCGACGATCGACTGACCGGCACCCGCATCACCGGTTTGGTCATCGGGCTCATAGGTGTTGGTTTTCTCATCGGCCTGGACCTCGGAGGTGGTGATCTGCTATCCGTTGCCGCGGTCGGTGTCACCATCGTGGGCTACGCCACTGCGCCGCTGATCATCGCGCGCAAACTCACGGATGCTCCCAGCATGGCGGTCATTGCGGCTGCGCTCACTATCAACGCGGTCGTCTACGCACCTCTCGCGTGGTTCAGTCGCCCCGATCACCCCGTAAGCGCAAACGTCTGGTTGAGCCTGCTGGTGTTGGGCGTGCTGTGCACGGCAGTGGCATTCATCGTGTTCTTCGCGCTCATCTCGGAAGCCGGTCCGTCACGCGCCACCTTGATCACGTATGTCAACCCGGCCGTTGCACTCCTGTTGGGCGTAGTGATCTTGCATGAGGCGCTTACCGCTGGACTCATCATCGGCTTCCCGCTCGTGCTACTCGGCTCCTACCTCGCCACGCGTCGCGCCGCCCTGATCGAAGAGTCCGAACCACACATGTAGGTCTATAGCTTTTGCTTGGACGCCTTGGGCACCGTGATGGTCGGCACGTTGGTGATGACAATGTCTTCAGCTATCGACACCGTGCCCGTCTTGCTCTCCCCGAGCAGTTGGGCCTTGAGTCCATCGGGGGACACGCGAGTGACGTAGACCGCCGTGGTGTCGTCGCCACCCTTGACATTCGTCGAGGTCACCTCGACCCACCCGTCCTTGCCGATCGATGTCGTGACGGGGATTCCTGCCGTGAGCCAGGGGTTCCATGGGTCGTAAGGAACAAAGTTGCCTGTCGCGGTGATCGGATTGACGTTGGTTCCGACGTCGTTATAAACCCACCGACCATTCCAATTGAAGATCTGCCGCGCGTGATTGGGCAATGTGTAGGTGGTGTCACCCTTCGTCATGAAGCCCTTGCCACTGGGATTGCGGTCATAGGAGCGACACCGAGAGACCCCGGCCGAGTCAATCGCGCACACGCTCCGATCGATCGCCACAAACGTCCAGCGCATGGGCTGGCGACCGGCCCACGCCGACCACGTAGCCATCGCCGTCTGGGGATTATTCGTGAAGGTGGCCAGGGCGGACGTCACCGGCGCCGGCGGGGTGACGCTGTCAGCCTGGGCGGCTGGGACGGCCAGCACGGTCGTCAGGGCGACCATGACCGCTGCGGTGCGGAATCGAATGCGCATGGAGCGAACGTACCGCTCCCCCTACCGAGGTGTGCTGGTGGAGCTGAGGGGATTCGAACCCCTGACCCCCTCCATGCCATGGAGGTGCGCTACCAACTGCGCTACAGCCCCGTTGCGCTACTGCCGCGCGGGAGCGCCAAGCATACCCATGTTCGTTAGCGGTCGTCAGACAGGGCAGTCTCGGGCAGCGTGCCCGCGTTGTACTCCTGAAGCCGCCAGGTCGGCCCGTGTCCCGAGGAGTTCTGGGTCAGCACACTCCACGAGCAGTTGGTGAGAACACCCAGGACCGACCAGTGCTCAGGCGGCAGCCCTAGGAGGCGCCCGATACCGGCTCGCGCTGCGCCACCGTGGGTCGCGAACACCACAGTCGCTTCATCGGCCACTCCCGCCATCACCCGCTCGACGCTGGCCGCTACCCGATTTGCGACCTCGATGCGAGTCTCTCCGCCGCCGGGCCTCATGTAGGAGTCCGCGGTCCACTGTGACCAGTCCTGGCCGTAGCGTTCATCGAGTTCCTGCCGGGTGAGGCCTTCCCACTCCCCCGCAAACGTCTCCCGCAGGCCCGGGTCAATCTCCACCTCGCACCCCAGACGCTCAGCGAGGAAGAGCGCTGTGCGGTGTGCGCGCTTGAGATCGGACGACACCACCGCCGCAGGCTCAAGCAAGGCAAGTTGGTGAGCGGCCGCGTGCGCCTGCCGCAATCCGAGCTCGTCTAACTCAATGTCTGTCTGGCCTTGAAATCGCGACTCCGCGTTCCACGTCGTGCGTCCGTGACGCCACAGGATGATGCGCTTCACTGGGACGCTTCCGCGGCCTTCTGCCCTTCAGTCACGTCAGCAGGCAGCGCAATGAAGGGACAGTCTTTCCACAGACGCTCGATTGCGTAGTGGATTCGTTCCTCGGCCAGCTGCACGTGAACGACAAGATCGCCGAAGTCCAAGAGCACCCATCGACCTTCGGTCTCGCCCTCGCGCCGAATCGGCTTGATACCCATCTCGTGCAAACGCTGTTCGATTCCATTGACGACGGCTCGGACCTGACGATCGTTGGCTGCGGAGCACAGGAGGAACACATCAGTGATGACCAGTTGCTCACTCACGTCGAGGGCGACTATGTCCTGCGCCAACTTGTCCGAGGCTGCTCGTGCGGCCTCGATTGCTGCGGCTACCGACTCTGGACTTGCGGTCATGGCTGCGTTCCCTTGCTCGACGTGTCCCTCACCCTCTCACAGCTGACTCAGCCCCATGACTGCGCGATGTCGCGCCCAAGCGTGACCTTGACGTCAATCGTGGCCAGAGCGGATGAGTCCACGGCCACCACTGATGTCGGCAGCCCCAGCGCCGAAGCGACGGAGCGTCCCCTAGCGATCGCCGCTGCCCCTTGTCCAGCAACCACGATCGACGTGGATTCGACCCGCTCGGCCGGAAGTTCAGCGGCAACAACGCCGAAGCCCGCTCCATCGAGTCGTTGCTGTACCGCAAGAAAGGTGCCCAACGTGCTCGCACCGCGCGCCACCACGACTCTCAGAGCGCCAGCGTGATCAGGAACCAACTGCGCCTCGGGGAATTCGCTGCCGATGACGAAAGCGGTGCGGAAAGGATCGATCAGCGACGCCGTCGGTGCACCCGCCTTAACCACCGACACGGGGAGAGCGCCGATGGTCAATCCCTGCTGGCGCACACGATCACCAAGCGACACCAGGAGACGACCCGTCGTCTCATTCGGCAACGTTGTACGCGCCATCGAGCCAAGTGACGTCAGCAGCTGGCCGATGGCCTGTCGACTGGCCGGCAGACGCGACAGCACCTGCGACAAGGATCCCGAGACATCCTCGGCCGACATCTCCCGCATGCTCGGCGGTCCGATGGCATCAATGAGTCCGGACCACGCCAGCCGATCCAACTCAACGGTCTCGTCTATGCGCACGCCCAGGAGAGTGCTCAGCGGCTCGCGAGCGCCCACCGGACCGCTGGGTCCATCGACGTCAGCGAGACGAAGGGACGGGAAGGTGGGGAGCACCAGCGTGGGAGGAATAACCAGCGCCGACACATGTGCGGTACTTCCACCGAACCCGATCAGCACACTCGTGGCTACCAACCGATCCACCCCGCGCACCTGCAACAAGATGGTGGCCTGACGCACATCGGGCCCGGGAGCAGACGTGTCTGCGGGCCCGGATGATGCAACGACCGAGGGGATCGTCGGCAGGCTTGAGGGCCGACCGATGATGAGTCCTGCACCTATGGTTACGACGAACACGATCGCGGCGACCGCGCCCATCAATCGCCAGGGGTAGGGAGTGTTCACGAGTCCTGGTAAAGCCGGTGCTTGGCGATGAGGTGCGCAACACCGTCGGGCACGAGGTACTGGATGGGCTCACCACGCGACGTTCGCGCGCGAACATCCGTTGATGAGATTGCCAGGGCTGGCACTTCCACCAGACTGATGGAGCCCGGCGGAAGGCCCGGATCCGCCAGAACGTGGCCGGGGCGTGTGACGCCCACCAGGTGTGCCATGGCCAAGACAGCTTCAGGCTCACGCCACGACAGGATGGCCGCCACCGCATCGGCACCCGTGATGAAGAACCAGTCGTAGTCCTCCTCTTCGTACTCCTCACGCAATTCCCGGAGAGTGTCGGAGGTATAGGTCGGTCCCGCTCGATCGATATCGACGCGTGACACGTCAAAGCGAGGGTCAGCCGACGTAGCGACGACGGTCATGAGGTAGCGCAACTCGGCGGGTGCGTGGGTGGAGTCCTTGTGCCATGCCTCACCGGTGGGACTGAAGATCACCCGGTCCAGCCTGAACCGGTGCGCAACCTCTGAGGCGGCGACGAGGTGGCCATTGTGAATGGGGTCAAAAGACCCACCCATGACGCCGATGCGGGGGCGGGTCATGTCACGACGAGGGCTTAGCGCCCAACCTTGATCATCCACGTGATGATGAGCACGCCCGCGAGGATGCCGAAGGCCGTCAGGCCGAACGCATAAGGAGAGGTGGTGGAGCCTTCGGCTACTGCCTCGCCGGCCAGCACAACCGCGCCGCTTACGACATCCATGGGGATCCTCTCCTCGACTGAGAACGCACTCTACCCCCGGACGTGACCCTCGCCGGTGACCACGTAGGTGGTTGTGGTGAGCTCGGGCAAGGCCATCGGACCACGAGCGTGGAGCTTTTGAGTCGAGATTCCGATCTCTGCTCCAAAGCCGAATTCGCCACCGTCGGTGAATCTGGTGGACGCGTTGACCATGATCGCCGCCGAGTCGATGGCGGCCGTGAACTCCGCGATGGCGGACTGACTGTCGGACACGATCGCCTCGGTGTGGCCAGAGGACCAGCGTCGAATGTGGGTGATTGCATCGTCGATGGTGTCGACGATGCCTGCGGCAATATCAAGGGAGTAGTACTCGGCTCCCCAATCCTCGTCGGTCACTGGCACGACACTGGCCGGCGACCCGGTGGCCTTCAGCACGAATCGCTCGTCCGCGTGCACCGTGACTCCAGCAGCGGCAAGGGCATCAAGCGCGCGCGGCAGAAAGGCATCTGCGATATCGCGATGCACAAGGACTGTCTCAGCCGCATTGCATACGCTGACGCGCTGCGACTTCGAGTTCAACAGAATTCTCACCGCCATCTCCACATCCGCATCCTTGTCGATGTAGACATGGCAGTTCCCCACGCCGGTCTCGATGACGGGCACCGTGGAGTTGTCGACAACGTTGCGAATCAATGACTCGCCCCCGCGTGGAATGAGTACGTCCACCAGGCCGCGCGCCTTCATGAGGTGGTTGACTGATTCGTGTGACTCCCCCGGGACCAACTGGATAGCGTCGGCCGTCACCCCGGCCTGCTCGAGGGCGTCACGCATCACCTTGACCAGTGCGGCATTGCTCTCGCGTGCAGAACTCGACCCACGCAGCAACGCCGCATTGCCGCTCTTGAGACACAGGCCTGCGGCATCCACCGTGACATTCGGACGCGCCTCGTAGATCATGCCGACGACACCCAGCGGCACTCGAACCTGTCGCACCTGCAAACCATTCGGCAACGTGTATCCGCGTATGACCTCGCCCACCGGATCCGGCAGGCCAATCACGGCGCGCAACGCATCGGCGATACCGGCAATGCGATCGGCAGTGAGTGTGAGTCGATCCACAATCGCATCCGACGTTCCGGATTCACGCGCACGCTCTACGTCACCCGCGTTGGCTGACGTGATCTGGGCGGTGTTGGCGACGAGCGCGTCGGCCATGCGTAGAAGCGCCTCGTCCTTGTCCTTGCGGGTGAGGCGCCGCAGCAGGTAGGCGGCCTCGCGGGCCCGCAGGGCGATCTGGCGGAACTCCTGCGCCTCGCTGGTCATGCCGGAAGAGTACGCGTACTAGAACGGCAGTACTCGACCCGCGCCCACGAGGGCAGGTGCCTCGTGCATGTAGCGCCCACGACGATGAAACGTGTCACGGTCAAGCACTTCTATCCCGACCACACGCCATGCGGGCAACTGCGCACTTGACTCATGTTCGTCCCACAGGCCGACGGCCAACCGCAGTGCTTCGGCAACATCGGTGGCCTCTTCCCAATACCGCACCTCTGCCCTGTCATCTGCATATCGACCAGACAGCAAAAACGGGTGCTCAAGGCTGAGTCGCTCCAGAGCGCCCTTGATCTCTGCCGCGTCAACGGACGTGCCTGCGACGGTGAGGGTCACATGCCACATCCGCGGTGACACGTCGGGAACAACGTGGAGGCGCGCTGGATTTTGCACTGCGCACTCCCTTTCCCTAGGGGCGCTCGACAAGCACCACGAGGTCGTCTCGGTGGACGACCTCCCTTTCATATTCCGGCCCGAGCTCGCGAGCAAGGTCCTTTGTGGAGCGACCCAACAGGCTGGGAAGTTCCGATGCGTCAAAGTTGACCAAACCTCGGGCCACCGTGGTGCCGTTTTGGCTAACAATGTCCACGGCGTCACCTGCCATAAAGGTGCCCTCCACCTTGGTGATCCCTGCTGGTAACAGTGATGAGCCACGTTCAACCACGGCTGTCACAGCACCCTCGTCGAGCACCAGGCGCCCCGCAGCGCTGGTGGCGTGTGCAAGCCACAGCCGTCTGGCCGACGTGCGCTCACCCGTGGGATGAAAGACCGTGCCAACCCGCGCATCGGCCAGCGCGTCACCGACATGGGCGGCTGCTGTGAGCAGGACCGGGATTCCTGCCGACGACGCAATCGCGGCCGCCTCGATCTTGGTGCGCATGCCGCCGAGCCCCACGCCCGCAGCACCCGGACCTGCCACGCGTACTCCCTCGAGCGCTCGAGCGTCGATGACCTCGGAGATGAGAACGGTGCCGGCCTCGTCTGGCGGTCCGTCATAGAGGCCGTCCACATCGGATAGCAGGACCAACGCGTCCGCATCCACCAGATGAGCCACAAGCGCGGCAAGTCGATCGTTGTCACCGAACCGGATCTCATCGGTAGCGACCGTGTCGTTCTCGTTGATGATCGGCACAATGCCAAGTTCCAGCAACCTGAACAGGGTGCGCTGGGCGTTGCGGTACTGACTGCGACGCTCCACCTCGGCCGCTGTCAGCAGCACCTGCCCCACCGTGACGCCATGACGGGCAAACGCAGCGGAGTACTGCGCAATGAGCATGCTCTGCCCCACTGAAGCCGCGGCCTGCTGCGTTGCCAGGTCCTTGGGCCGCCTGTCCAGCCCGAGTGCGGGGAATCCTGCGGCGATGGCTCCACTGGACACCAATAAGACTTCGTGCCCCAGCGCACGACGACGCGCGATATGCGCGGCGACGTCATCCATGCGTTGCGCATCAAGGTGTCCGTCGGTCTGGGTCAGCGATGACGAACCGATCTTGACGACGAGTCGACGTGCATGAGCGACTCGATCGCGCATCTGTGCACTCATCGTTCCTCCAGGTCGTACCCGTCGTCCAGTTCATCCAGTCGAGCATCCAGTCGCGTATCGGTCCCGCGTGGGCCCGAGTGGGGAAGGCCAAGGATGGTCGGGTACCAATCGAATACCACCGGGTTGGTTCCACCGATCATGACGGCAACTCCGGGCGTGGCACCCGCGTCGGTGAGCGCCTTCTCGACACCCAAGCGGGCCAGTCGATCAGCGAGGTAGCCCACAGCCTCGTCGTTGTTGAAGTCCGTCTGCCGCACCCATCTCTCCGGCCGCGCACCACGAATCCGGAATCCCTCGGGCTCGCGAGTTACCTTGAAGCCGCTGTCGTCCACCGCCTTGGGAGTCAGCACCACGCGCTCGCGTTCGATGACCGTGGATTCCGCTCGCGCGACACCGACGAGCTCACCCATGGCGTAGATCAGGGGTTGCAAGCCTTCGCGTGCGGCAGCCGACACTTCAAACACGCGATATCCGCGTGCTTCGAGCACGGGGCGTTCGAGATCGGCGAGTGCTCGTCCATCGGGCACGTCGATCTTGTTGAGCGCAACCAAACGGGGGCGGTCCTGCAGACCGCCGTAAGCGGCAAGCTCAGCCTCAATGATGTCCAGGTCAGCGATGGGGTCGCGACCGGGTTCCATCGTCGCGCAGTCGAGTACATGCACGAGCACGCTGCAGCGCTCCACATGGCGCAAGAACTCCAGCCCTAGGCCTTTGCCCTGACTTGCCCCCGGGATGAGCCCCGGAACGTCCGCGACCGTGTAGACCATGTCACCCGTGGTGACCACACCGAGATTGGGCACCAGGGTGGTGAACGGATAGTCAGCAATCTTGGGGCGTGCCGCCGAGATAGCCGCGATGAGGCTGGACTTGCCCGCACTCGGGAAACCCACCAGCGCGACATCGGCAACGGTCTTGAGCTCCATCACCACGTCGCACTCATCACCGGGCTCACCCAGAAGAGCGAATCCGGGTGCCTTACGGCGCGACGATGCCAGCGCGGCATTGCCCAAACCGCCACGACCCCCGCGGGCCAGGATGAATTGCGCCCCGGCACCGACCAGGTCTGCCAGGACTTCACCATCGACAGTGGTGACGACGGTTCCGCTCGGCACGTTCAGGATGATGTCGTCGCCGGTCGCTCCGTTGCGGTGCCCACCTTGCCCGGGCTTGCCACTGGTCGCTCGACGGTTCGGTCCATGGTGGAACTCCAGAAGCGTGGTCACCTGCGGGTCCACGCGGGCGATGACGTCGCCACCACGTCCGCCGTTGCCACCATCGGGGCCACCCAGGGGCTTGAACTTCTCACGAAGTACGGACGAGCATCCGTGGCCACCGTCGCCGCCCTGCACATGCAGTGCCACACGATCAACGAACGTGGTCATCGCATTTTCCTCCGTAATGCAACAGGGCGGGCCCGAAGGCCCGTAATGCAACAGGGCGGGCCCGAAGGCCCGCCCCGCGATGCTTGCTGTGGCTTAAGCGCCGGCCACAATGTTAACGACGCGTCGGCCGCGGTGCGTTCCGAACTCAACCCTGCCGGCTGCGAGGGCGAACAGGGTGTCGTCCTTGCCGCGTCCCACGTTGTTGCCAGGGTGGAAGTGGGTGCCGCGCTGGCGAACGATGATCTCGCCGGCGTTGACTTCCTGGCCGCCGAAACGCTTCACGCCCAGGCGCTGGGCATTGGAGTCGCGGCCGTTACGGGTACTGGAAACGCCCTTTTTGGATGCCATGTCGTCACTTCCCCGCGGTGATGCCGGTGACCTTGACCGCAGTGAGGTCCTGACGGTGCCCCTGGCGGCGGCGGTAGCCGGTCTTGTTGTGGAACTTGAGGATGTCGATCTTGGGTCCGCGGCGGTGGTCGACGATCTCCGCCGTGACCTTGACCTTGGCAAGGCTGGCGGCGTCGGAGGTCACCGAAGCACCGTCAACGAGCAGGACTGCTGCAAGGGCCAGGGAACTGCCAGGCTCACCGGAGACACGGTCCATGACGACAAGATCGCCAACTTCGACCTTCTCTTGACGGCCACCGGCGCGAACGATCGCGTACACCTGGACTCCTTAGTTGCGGACAATGAAACGTTTAGCGGGGGAAGCATGGGGCGCCATGAGGCGCGAGGGACAAGGATACGGACCACGTCCACGGTGGGTCAAACCGGCTCCTCTGCCTCCTCTGCGGCCCCCTCATCCGAGTGGGCTGCCTCATAGGCTCGAGCGGCCACATCGGCCGGATCCACGGCATTGGCCGGCCGGCGATGCCGCGGCGACAGCTCGTGCTCGTGGTCCAAAGATACCCGGATGCCACGGCCAGCGCAGTGCTCACAGGTCTCCGAGAACGACTCGATCAACCCGGAGCCGATGCGCTTGCGCGTCATCTGGACCAAACCAAGAGAGGTGACCTCGGCCACCTGATGCTTCGTCCGATCGCGTCCCAGACACTCGACCAGTCGGCGCAGCACTAGATCGCGATTGCTCTCCAGCACCATGTCGATGAAGTCGACCACGATGATGCCGCCGATGTCGCGGAGTCGAAGCTGCCGCACGATCTCTTCGGCCGCCTCAAGGTTGTTGCGTGTCACCGTCTGCTCGAGGTTGCCACCTTGACCGGTGAACTTGCCAGTATTGACGTCGATCACCGTCATTGCCTCGGTGCGATCGATGACCAACGAGCCACCCGAGGGCAGGTAGACCTTGCGATCCAATGCCTTGAGCAACTGCTCTTCGACGCGATGTTCCGCGAAGAGGTCTGTTGGGCTGACCCAATGCTCCAGGCGCGGGACGAGATCCGGTGCGACAGAGCCGATGTACTCAGTGACGGATTCCCATGCGGTGTCACCGCTGACGATCAACGAGTTCACATCTTCGTTGAACAGATCGCGTACGACCTTGATGGCCAAATCGGGTTCGCCATGGAGCAACGCAGGCGCGACGGCAGTTGCCGCGGCCTCACTGATCTTGGTCCACTGCGCAGCCAGACGCTCGACGTCTTGTTCGATCGAGGCTTCGGGTGCGCCCTCGGCTGCCGTTCGCACGATGACGCCAGCGTCCTCGGGCATGACGCGCTTAAGGATTCCTTTGAGGCGGCTGCGCTCGTTATCGGGAAGCTTGCGTGAGATTCCGGTCATAGATCCGTCGGGAACGTAGACAAGGAATCGTCCCGGCAACGAGATCTGACTCGTGAGGCGAGCGCCCTTTTGTCCCACCGGGTCCTTGGTGATCTGAACCAGAATCGGATCACCGGACTTCAGCGCGAGCTCAATGCGCTTGGGCTGGCCTTCCAGCCCGGCGGCGTCCCAATTGACTTCGCCCGCATAGAGAACGGCATTGCGGCCACGACCGATGTCGATGAAGGCCGCTTCCATGCTGGGGAGAACGTTCTGGACACGGCCCAGATACACGTTGCCGACCATCGATGACGCGCTGCCACGTGTGACGTAGTGCTCGACGAGCACACCGTCTTCGAGAACAGCGATTTGCGTACGCTCACCGTGCTGACGAACAGCCATCACACGATTGACGGCCTCGCGGCGCGCGAGGAATTCGGCCTCGGTCAGAATCGGAGCGCGGCGACGTCCGGCCTCGCGCCCTTCGCGTCGACGTTGCTTCTTAGCTTCGAGTCGCGTGGATCCCTTGAGGCTGGTGACCTCATCGCGCCCGCGCGGCTCGCGAACACGCACGACCGTGTTGGGCGGATCATCGGGTGAACCATCCTCGCCGTCGGACCCGCGACGACGACGTCGACGACGGCGACGTGATGCACGGCCTTCGCCGTCCTCACCATCGGAGTCCTCGCCATCCTCACCATCGGAGTCCTCGCCATCCTCACCATCGGAGTCCTCGCGGTCACCGCTCTCGTCAGTGCGACGCTTGCGTCCACGCCCACCGCGACGACGACGACGGCGGCGGCCTCCGTCACCACGACCTTCATCACCATCACTATCGGCATCATCCGAGAAATCGTCGGTGGCATCGGCGTCGCCGGAATCCACTGAGTCGTCATCGATCGGCTTCGCGGCACGACGGCCGCGACGACGCGCGGTGGGTTCACTGACATCACTGGCCGCCGGTGCTTGCGGAGCTTGGAACAAAGGTGCGACCACGGCGCGCTTGGGTGCCGGCTCTGCCTGCATGGCCACATCGCCTGAGGCTGCGGCCTCATCCTTGGCAGCGACAGCCTTGCTCGAGGTTTTGCGGGCGGCCGACTTGGTGGACTTGCGCGCATTCTTCTCGGCAGCGGCCGACGCGGGGGCCACCACGGGAGCTTCCTCAGCAGAAACTGCCTTCGTCGCGGAGGCCTTGCGCGTGGACTTGCGCACGGGCTTGTCAGCCTTGTCGGCCTTGTCAGCCTTAGTGGACGCGGCTGTCTCGTCTACCGGCTGCGGCGGACCACTGGGCCGGCTGGCGGCACGACGGCGCGGCCGGGTCTCAGCGGTGGTGTCGAGGGATTCAGAATCGTTGGTGTCGACCATGGGTCGTACTCCTTCGGCAGCCACGAGCGCGAACTCATGGTGCCCATCGGACGAGGCTGGGCCTCGTCAAGCCTTTGGTGCGGACCGGGACTTCTCACCCGGCCCGGTCAGGCGCCAGAGGATCAGCCACCGCAGTTCCGCTTTCCGTCAGCGGCCCCTGTGCCAGCCGGGTCACCCGAGGGGGCTTCGGCGGCACGAGGTCAGCCACGAGCCGGAGCGCGGAGATAACGTCGTCGGGTCGGACGGCTGGGGAACCATGCTGAACGACCAAGGTGAGTATGGCACAGGCGGAGGCCCCGTCCGGACTCCCGACCGGCGCGCCCTCATGGGCCTGAGCGACCAGCACGGCGCCCCGAGCGTCGAACCGCCGAACCCCGTCCTTCGTGAGTCGCTCGACATGGACTTCATCTGCCGCCATGAGCCGCTCAACTGCCGCCTGGGCCGTGGCCAACGTGACATCGCGCAATTCGACCTGCCACAGGCTCGCCTCAAGCCGCTGGGTGAACTCTGATGTCCGCGCCTGCACCACTTCGACGACGTCCAGACCGGGCGGCAGCGCCTCGTCGAGGAGTCGGCAAACCTCGTCGGGGTCACACTCGCGCGTCAGACCGATCTCGACGTACTCGGCCTCACTGGCCACTCCGGTGGGTGCCGCGTTGGCATAGGACACCTTGGGATGGGGATGAAATCCGGCGCTGTAGGCCATCGGGATATCAGCTCGTCGCAGCGCGCGCTCAAGCGCACGCTGGAAATCACGGTGGCTTGAAAATCTCAGGCGACCACGTTTGGCGTATCGAAGTCGGAGCTTTTGGACCGTGGGTGCTACATCGCGATCGGGGGCCTTGCGCGCCATGGGCTAGGCACGCACGGCGGACGCGGGACCGACCTTGGGCAGAACCGTCGGCATCGGCAGCGTCGTGACACCCGTAGGCCCTATCTGGATCTCCGTACCCATCTGATCGCAGACACCACAGTCGAAGCACGGCGTCCATCGGCAGTCATCAACGGCAACCTCGTTGAGCGAGTCCTGCCAGTCCGCCCACAGCCACTCTGAGTCAAGGCCGGAGTCAAGGTGATCCCAGGGCAGAACCTCGGACTGCTGACGCTCACGAATCGTGTACCAATCCACGTCGACCGGTTGGTCGGCAAAAGCCACCTGTGCCGCGGACATCCATCGATCGAATGAGAAGTGCTCACTCCATCCATCAAACCGCGCACCATCGCGCCAGGCCTGCAGGATCACGCGACCGACGCGGCGATCGCCGCGCGAAAGCAAACCTTCGACGATCCCCGGCTTGCCATCGTGATAGCGAAGCCCGATGGCCTTGCCGTACTCGCGGTCCGCACGAATAGCGTCGCGCAACTTCATCAGACGCGCATCGGTCGCCTCGTGATTCAACTGAGCTGCCCACTGGAACGGGGTGTGCGGCTTGGGGACGAATCCACCGATCGACACAGTGCAGCGAATGTCGCGCTTGCCGGTCGCCGCACGCCCAGCCTTAATCACCTCGCGAGCAAGTTCCGCGATCTGGAGGACATCCTCGTCAGTCTCGGTCGGCAGCCCGCACATGAAGTAGAGCTTCACCTGACGCCAGCCAGCGGCGTAGGCGGTTGTGACCGTGCGAATGAGATCTTCCTCGGTCACCTGCTTGTTGATGACCTTGCGCATGCGCTCGCTACCACCTTCAGGTGCGAAGGTCAGACCACTGCGGCGTCCATTACGACTGAGCTCATTGGCGAGATCGACATTGAACGCATCGACGCGAGTACTGGGCAGCGATAGCGCCGTCTGCGATTCCTCGTAACGATCCGCAAGGTTGCGGGCGATGTCCGCGATCTCGGAATGGTCTGCGCTCGAAAGTGACAGGAGACCGACTTCTTCATATCCGGTCTTGCGCAACCCGTTCTCGACCATGTTTGCAATACCGGTGATGCTTCGTTCGCGCACGGGGCGAGTGATCATGCCGGCCTGGCAGAAGCGGCAGCCACGTGTGCAGCCACGGAAAATCTCCACGCTCATACGCTCATGCACGGATTCCGCCAGAGGCACCAAGGGGTTCTGGGGATATGGCCACGCATCGAGATCCATCAGCGTGTGCTTGCTCACCCGGAAGGGGACCTCTGCACGATTCGGTGCAATGCGCTGGATGCGGCCGTCCGGTAGGTATTGCACGTCGTAGAAGGCGGGCACGTAAATGGATCCGGTCATCGCAAGTCGCATGAGCAGACCTTCGCGGCCGCCAGAGCGTCCGTCGCGTTTCCAGTCACGCACGATGTCGGTGATAAGGAGTACTGCTTCCTCTCCATCACCCATGACAGCCGCATCGATGAAGTCCGCGATCGTTTCGGGGTTGAAGGCCGCGTGACCACCGGCAATAACAATGGGATCGTCGATTGAGCGCTCTGCTGCCATGAGCGGAACTCCGGCGAGGTCAATCGCGGTGAGCATGTTGGTGTACCCGAGCTCGGTGCTGAACGAGACGCCAAACACGTCAAAATCGCCCACGGGTCGGTGCGCGTCAACGGTGAACTGCGGAACACCGTTGGTGCGCATCAATGCCTCAAGGTCCGGCCACACCGCGTAGGTGCGTTCTGCCAGTGCATCAGTGCGCTCGTTGATGACTTCGTAAAGAATCTGGACGCCCTGATTAGGTGCTCCTACCTCGTAGGCGTCGGGGTACATGATGGCCCAGTGCACGTCGACCGAGTCCCAGGGCTTGGTGACCGCATTGACCTCGCCACCCACATATTGGATGGGCTTGCTGACCGATGGCAGAAGGTCCTCGAGTTGATCGAAGACCGAATTACCCTTGGCGCGGTCAGATGTACGGCTGGAAGTCACGGTCACGGACGTCAGGATACGCGGCGCGCGTGCAAGCGCACATTCTCCAGCAGTCCGACGGCAATCCAGGTGGCCATCATTGACGTTCCACCTGCGGATACAAATGGCAACGGGATACCCGTGATGGGCATGATCCCCATGGTCATGCCGATGTTCTCGAACATCTGAAACGTGAGCCAGGCCACGATGCCGGTGGCCAGAAGCCGACCAAAGAGGTCGTCTGCCCGGTAGGCGATGACGATGGCGCGCCACAGAATCACACCGAGGAGCCCGATCAGCACGACCGACCCGATGAAGCCCCATTCCTCCCCTGCCACGGTGAAGACGAAGTCGCTCTCATTTACCGGTACGAACCGACCTTGCGTCTGGGGACCGTTGAACAGTCCCCATCCAGTTATTCCTCCACCACCAATCGCGATGCGTGCCTGGTTCGCGTTATACGCGGCACTTCCCACGTCAGCGGTGGGATTGATAAAGGAGGTGAGGCGCTGAACCTGGTACTGCTGCAGCAGTCCCACCTGGATGGCGACCAGCACGCCCAGGATGGACCCCCCGATGAGGCCCACCACCCATCGAGTTCGGGCACCGGCCACGGCGATCATCGAGATGGTGATCGCACCCATGATCAGGATGGTGCCGGTGTCGTTCTGCACCAGGATGATCAGCATCGGCAAGGCCGCTGCCCCCAGGGCAAGGAGAACGTCGCGGTTGATCGGCCCATCCTCGATGTCGCGCCGCTCGGACAACAGCACCGCGATCATGAGGATTACCGCGAGCTTCGCGAACTCTGATGGTTGAAACGTAAAACCACCCGGTAGCGCGATCCACGCACGAGCGCCAGCAATGCGTGTTCCGAGCCCGGGAAGGAATGGGAGCAGCAGGGTGAAAACGGACACGCCCCACAGAACCGGCGTATAGGCGCGCAACCACCGGTAATCAACGCGCATCGCGAATGCGCCCAGCGTGAGTGCAATGGCCACGTTGATCAGGTGCTTGCGCAGGTAGGACGTGGGGTCACTCGGGGACGCCATGTCAGACAGGCTTGCCGACCAGACGAGCATGCAGCCGTACACCGTGACCGACACCGCAGCGGCAAGCAGAACCCAGTCAAGGTCGCGCAGAACGCCGCCACGGCCGCGTTCGAACGTGCGAACGCGATTGCGGGTCATGAGGCTCATCAGCCACTCCCATTCGACGACGACGATGTGGGGTCATTGCGTTGCGCTACGACGCCCGACTCCTTGCCCGACGGGCCAACCGGCGTGCCATCCGGCCGGAACACAGGAAGAGCATCTCGCGGCCTGCCGCCCATCAGGACACTGCTGGCTGGATCGACGTTCTTTCCCGAGATACCAAACAGCGCTTCGTAGATCTTGCGCACGCTCGGTCCCGATGTCTTAGAGCCCGTACCTCCCTGGGCGATCATCATGACGATCGCGTACTTGGGATTGTCGGCGGGTGCGTACGACGCAAACCACGAGGTGGACGGCTTGTTGCCAGTGACCTGCGCCGAACCCGTCTTCGCTGCGACCGGTATCTGACCCAGGGGGAATCCCGCGAAGGGCGTCTCCGCCGTGCCGTTGGATGTGACGCCCGGGAGGGTTGCGTGCAGGAAGTTCATGGTCGATTTGGGAACGTTGATGGTCGACTTCACGACGGGGTCGAATGTCTTAACCACCTTGCCCTCCGGTGACACCAAAGCTTTCGCGATCTGCGGCTGATACACAGTTCCACCATTGGCTACTGCCGCGTACACCATGGCCATTTGCAAAGGCGTGACCACGGTGTCGCCCTGCCCGATCGCCGCGTTGAGCGCATCGCCTACTCGCCACTGATAGCCGTCCTTGCAGTTCTCGGCATCAATCGCGGTGTAGAACTCTGCAAGTGCCGGGTTCTGCTGCCGGGTCTGCGGGTAGCCCGCTTTAGCGTTGGCACACCACGTGTCCTTCATCGCATTCCAGTTCGCTGACTTGAACAAACGGCTGCTGATGCGTCCACCGGCCTCACCCGGCAGGTCAATCCCCGTGGGCGAACCCAGGCCATACATGCGCGCGGCCTCGGCAATGGGGTCGGCGGACTCCTTGGTGGCCGTGATGCCGCCCGCTTGCTGCCACATGCGATCCGCGATCTCATAGAAAACGGTGTTGCACGACACTTCGATCGCGCGCGACAGTGAAATCGATCCGTAGCCGGACGACTCGAAGTTGCGGAACGTCTGCGTGCCAATCTTCAAAGACGCCGGACAGTCGTAGGAGCCATAGAGATTGAAGCCGTCCTTGCCCGCAGCGGTCGTGCTGATCACCTTGAACGTGGAACCGGGAGCAAAGAGGCCCTGATAGGCATTGGACGACAGCGAGTCGCTCTCCTGAAGCTGCTGATATTGCTTGGCAGTGACGCCACCCACCCAGATGGCGGGGTCGTAGGTCGGGTAGCTCGCCATCGAAAGCACGTGACCATTGCGTACGTCAATCACGACCGCCGCACCTGCACTGCCCGGGTACCCCTGCTGCTGTGCGCGAGCTACTGCAGCCAAGAGTTGATCCTCGACGACTTTCTGCAACTTGGCATCCAGGTTGGTCACGATCGTGTCCCCAGCCTGAGGCTGAGTGACGGCTGCCGTACCAACAACGTGACCTGCAGTATCGACCGCAAGCTGCGTCACGCCAGGCGTGCCACGCATCTGCTGGTCATACGCCTTCTCCAGACCCGATCGACCCACCACGTCGGTTCTGCGCAGTCGCTCGGGAGCTGTCGGGTTGGCCTGATCTGTGACCTGCGCTTCGGTGACAGGGCCGAGGTAACCCAACATGTGCGCCGCGTTGACATTGAATGGTGCCGGATACTGGCGGATCGCCTGCAACTGGGCGGTGACGCCGGGGAAGTCGCTTCGACGCTCCATGATCGATAGCGCAGTCTGACTGTCGATGTCGCTCATCACCGGCACGGGCTGATAGGTCGAGCCGTTCCAGCAGACCGGCGGCGGCTTGGCTCCCTTGGCTCCACACGTAAGCAAGCGGTCGCCGATCTCTGCCACGGGAACACCGAGTAGGTCAGCCAGCTTTTTGAGAAGGATCGCGCCGCGCTGCGGCTGTTTCGCCAGTACCTGGCGATCGATCGTGACAATCGTTGACGTGCGGTTAGACACCAGCGGGCGTCCGACCTGGTCAAGGATGAGGCCTCGCACGGCCGGAGTCACAATCTCGCGCGCGGTGTTGCGGTGCGCCTGGGCCTGGAGCGCCGGCCCCTCGACCACCTGCAGGAAGAAGGCTCGGGCAACCAGGGTGGCCAGCAGAGAGAACACGAGCACCGCCAACACGAGCAGACGAAGGCTGGAGCGTTGACTCACCCGGACCCTCCCTTCTGCCGTGTCCCCATGTCTGCCTGTGACACGCCCACAGATGACGGTACGTCAGGGCGTCTGACGCGGCGACCAGCGTCGATCGTTCCCGTGCCCGATATGGCACATATCACCCGATTGTCGTGACCTTCACGGGCTCGAGCTTGCGCGCCAACCAGCCGATTCCGGGCACCACGAGAGGCGACAACAGTGCGGCGTAGACGAAACTCGTGACCAGGAGTCCGCCCATGCGATCCCAGGGGACGGAGGTCCGCCCCACAAGCCCATCCACAACGGCGACCACGAACATCGCCGTGGCAGCCGAGCCAGCGACGATGCCGATGGTGATGGGCACGGTGCGGTCGCGTCGATCGATGAGACCTCCGGCGACAAAGCCCAACGCCATGTAGGTGAGAGACTCGACACCAAGGATCGTCGTGGACGGCGGCGTGATAGCCACCAGGACGCCGGCCCCGAAGCCGGCGATCGCGCCCGGCAGTCGTCCCAGGGCAAGTGCGAGGGCAACGACCGTCACGACCACGAGATCAGGTGTTGCGCCCGGAAGTCCCAGCCGAGTCAGCAACGTGACTTGCACGATCACGGCGATGCTCAAGGTCACGGCACCGAGCAACCACTGTCGCCACATGGGTCAGCCGGCCGACGGTGAGGTGAGGGCACCAGCCGCAGGCGAGGCGGGTGACGATGGCAGCAACTCCGCACCGGTCGGGGACGGCGACGCCGAACCGCCCAACGTCAACGGAGCAGGTGTAGACCCATCCGCGAGCGGAATCGGCGCCGGTGAGTTTTGCGCAGAGGTGCGAGGGAGTACTGAATCTCGCGGATCGGTGCGCGGCGGCCGGGTGACCACCCCCACGATGCTCAGGCGAGAGATGTCGACGTAGGGACGCACCACCGCCATGCGTGTGAGCTGTCCCGCGGTTCCTTGCACCTGCCTGACCTCGCCGATGGGGATGCCCGGTGCGAAGGGGCGTCCACCCTTGGATCCGAACGTCACCAACGCATCACCTGTGCGCACGTCTGCACGCGGGTCAAGGAGCTGATATTCCAAGCTGTATTGATCGCCGGTTCCCGCGATGATGCCAATTTCCTGCGAGCCAGCAATTCTTGCGCCGACCGCCGATGACGAGTCAACGATCAGGACAACCGTCGCAGTGGTGGCGGTCGTTTTGAGGACGCGCCCCACCAGCCCCTGCCCATTGATGACGGACATGTCCTGCTCGATTCCGTCATTGCGGCCCGCGTCGATGGTCACGGTCCAACTGAAGTCCTGCACCGGATTCACGGCGATGACTTCCGCGGGCACGATGGTGTATCCACCCACACCGGCAACTTTGAGAAGTCCGTCCAAAGCCGCGACCCGACCTGCGTCATTGGCCTGCTCTCGCACCTGAGTGCTGAGCTTGAGGTTCTCGTCGGTCAGCGCCTGGATTTGATTCGACTGATCGCGCACCGTGGACCACCAGTTCGCCAGGCCCGTGACGGGCGAGAACGCGGTGGCCGCACCCTTCTCCACTGCCCCCACGATGGACGCCGCGACGGTGCGCACCCCGCTGAGCGGGCCATCACCGCCACGCAGGTCGAGGATCAACACAGTGATCGATGCAACGACGAGGGACACGACGATGACCCTCACCCGGCTCGACTTCACCGGCCTAGTCTCCCCTGACCTTCACCCGGCCGATGCCAACCCCGCCCCCATGACCAATTCCAGCGCCCAGCCCGCGATGAGGAAGGGGCCGAAGGCGATGGCAGCTCGCCGGGAGCGGCCTGTGATCATGCACCCGAGGGCCCAGCCCCCTCCCAGCAGGAAGGCCAGGAGCAATCCCGTGGCAGCGGCCGAGACGGCAAACCAGCCCAGCACCGCGCCAAGCACCGGTGCGAGCTTCACGTCCCCAAGCCCCATCCCCTCGCCGCGCGAGAGGACGTGCAAGCCCACCAGAACACCACCCCACAGGAGCGCCCCCGCAGCCGCCGATGTCCACGAGCCGCGAGGACCGATCGCAGCACTGAGTGCCAGCCCGGCGAGCACCGCGGGATAGAGGGGGTAGACCAACGCATTAGGCAGCCGGTGCCATCGCACATCAATAATCCATAGTGCACAACAGGCGGCGGTCATGACCACCAGCAGCGGCATCACGTCAGCGGGGCCATTGGCGACCAGGCACCACCACGTCAATGCGGACCATGTCATTCCTACGGCGATCAACAAACGCCTGCGATCCGCGACCGATAGCAATTCCCCTAATGCACGTGCCTGCTCAACCATGTTGGCAGTATGCGTCCGCGCATCCGATAGACATGACCGATGCGGGGGTTGTCCACAACCCGAATGGGTCGGACCTGTTCTGTGTAAGCCAGCGACTAGCGGCGCGGCTCGGCGACGAGCACGGCCTGCAGCGCATCAAATTCTTCGACGCACTTGCCAGATCCCAGCACCACACAGTCCAACGGACGATCGGCGATGATGATCGGCATGCCGGTCTCGTGGCGCAACCGTTCGTCGAGACCCCGCAGCAGTGCACCGCCACCGGTCAGCACGATGCCGCGATCCATGATGTCGCCGGACAATTCCGGTGGGGTGCGGTCGAGGGTTGCCTTGACTGCGTCGACGATGGCATTCACAGGTTCGTCAATGGCACGGCGAATTTCTTCAGCAGACACCACGATCGTGCGCGGCAGGCCCGTGATGAGGTCACGGCCGCGAATCTCCGCGTGCGGCTCATCGGGCATGGGGAAGGCCGAGCCGATGGCGACCTTGATCTCCTCGGCTGTGCGCTCACCCAGCATGAGCGAGTACTCCTTCTTGACGTACTGGATGATCGCGCTATCCAGTTCGTCGCCACCGACACGAATCGACAAACTTGTCACGATGCCACCGAGCGAGATCACCGCGACCTCGGATGTCCCACCGCCGATGTCAACAACCATGTTTCCAGTCGGCTCGTGAATAGGCAGGTTCGCGCCGATCGCCGCAGCCATCGGCTCCTCGATGATGAAGACCTTGCGTGCACCCGCGGCGTACCCGGCATCCTTGACCGCTCGCTGCTCGACGCCGGTGATACCCGACGGCACGCACACGATGAGCCGCGGCTTGGCCAGATGGCGTCGGCGGTGCACTTTTTGGATGAAGTAGCGAAGCATCCGCTCGGTGGTGTCGAAGTCGGCGATGACGCCGTCCTTGAGAGGGCGGATGGCCACGATGTTGCCGGGCGTACGGCCGATCATGCGCTTGGCCTCGGAGCCGACGGCCAGGATTCCACCGGTGTTGCTGTTGATGGCCACGACCGATGGCTCATTCAGGACAATGCCGCGGCCACGCACATAGACAAGCGTGTTGGCTGTGCCCAGGTCGACGGCCATATCGCGGCCGACGAAGGAGGACGAACCTCCAAGGGACGATGCCATGCGCTGCCTTTCTGGTGCTGCCTGCGGAAGGTCCCCCAGTGTACGGGCTCAGGCCGTCCCGTTGATCCGCTCAGCCCGGGCCACCTCGGTCGCCCTCAGGAAAGCCTCAAGCCGGGCGGCGGTGGCATCGTCGGCCGGGAGCCCGAATGCGGCCGTGACCACCGGTCCCAGATCGGCGCGATAGTCGTGGCCCAGACTCATGAAGTCGCCCGGCTTCATCCGCGTGGCAAACATGGTGTCCACGAAGGACTCAGCCCACGTGATTCCTGGTTTCCACGTCATGGACTCAGGAATATTGCGACCGCGTGAGCCATCGAGAGGCAGCCATGCTGGTCGCTTGGTGATCAACTCCGGCCGGAACCGAACCACGGGGTCGCCGTCGTGCTCCAAGAACCAGACCCGAGGCTTGGGCGTTGGCATGGGTTGGGGCAGCTGCTCAGGGCGATCGACGGTGTACGACTCCGTCGCGACGTTCGCGTGGAATTCATCAGCGTCCTTGCCACCGGGAGTCCCGACCCACAGCGCCGCATGTACGCCGTAGTAGTCGAGGTCAGGCGTACCACTGGGAACGGCAGCCTCTTGCACCTTGGCTCCAAGGCTCTCGCCGTACAGAAGAATGCGGGGCTTGTGTTCGCGGAGCTTCAACTCATCGTGCACCGCATCGAGCAGGAGTCGTTGCGTGTGCGCACCGGTGGCCACCTTGCCCAGCGACAAGAACGATGGCAATACGCCGTAACCGATCGCTACAGATGCGCAGTCGCCCAACGCCAGCACTTCAGTGACGTCGATGGGCGTCGCGTTGGCGTATCCGCTGCCAGCCGGTGCCTGAATGATCAGGTAGGCGCGATCGAACGCTCCTGTGCGGCGAAGTTCTGCCAGGGCAAGCCCGACTCGCTGCTCCGGAGTCGACGCGGCGTCAACGCCGATGAACACTCGTACCGGTTGTGCCACAGGCTTCTTGCCGGTCACGCTCTCGATGTCCTTGGGCGACGTCACCGTGCCAACAAAGCGTGCACCTTCGCGGCCCAGTTCCGTGACGCTGACCAGCGAGCCTGGCCCGCCGCTCACCAATGGATCAGCCGGGGGTGTCACGAATCCCGCATCTAATTCGCGGCCTTCCGCACCGAGCTGGTTGAGCACGCGACGCGCTGCGACCGCTCCAGCTATCGCAGCAAGCGCTGCTCCCGCGGTGACCAGACCCAACGTGACGCCGGGGCCGCGCCCACGACCACGTGATGCCTGCACGGTGGAGGCCACGACATCGCACGTGACGGCAGTGGTGACTCCGACGAGGCCGCCTAGCGCGTAAGGGAACGCGGTGCGCACTTTCGCGGGCCACATCACCAGAGTCGGACCACGTGAGGCCGAGGCCACACCGGTGCCCACGGCGATCCCAGCCGCGGTACCCAGCAGCCACGGCTTCATGACTACTGAAGTCCCGGGAAGAACAGTGCAATCTCGCGCGCAGCAGATTCAGGTGAGTCAGAGCCGTGCGTGACGTTGTTCTGGGTTTCGGTCGCTAGGTCTCCGCGAATGGTGCCCGGTGCTGCATTCGCCGGATTGGTCGCGCCCATCATTGCCCGCCAGGACACGATGGCTGCTTCGCCTTCGATCACTGCGGCGACGAGCGGCGCGGACGTGATGAACGCCACCAGGTCATTGAAGAACGGCTTGCCCTTGTGCTCGCCGTAGTGCTCCTCTGCGATCGCGGCCGTCAAGGTGCGCATCTCCAGCGCCACAACGCGATAGCCCTTGCGTTCAATGCGGCCGAGCACCTCACCCACAAGGCCACGGGCAACGCCGTCGGGCTTGACGAGAACAAGAGTGCGTTCAGACACGACAGTGCTCCTTGGGTAGGTCAGATGACGACGTGCGAAGCCAGCAGATTGTGACCCAGCCTATCCGGGCTGTTGAGTCTGCTTGAGCCGGTCAACCCGGGTCCCCAGCCGTACCGCGAAGAACCACAGCACCGCGAAAATCACGCCCACGATGAGCATCGACCATCCGGCCACCAGGCTGGTGGCCAGAACCACGCCCTGGAGGGCCCAGCCCACGGCGATGCCCCACGACCACCGAAGCGTCCGGACGGCGATGATGAGCAGCACCATCAATATCGCCCCGATGATCCACGCGCGGGTGCTGTTATCCACCGAGCCGTTGGACGTCGCCAGAGACGTCGCCAGAAGAATGACGATGGCCTCAATGGCCAGCACTGACGAACCCAGCACTCTCACGAGGACCCCTTCGACTCAAGAACCTGCATGGCCTGGCCCACCAGCACGACCGACCCGGTGACCAGAACTCCGGCACCGCCATAGTCAGCCTGCTGCTCAGCAAGAGTGGCTGCTCGATCGATTGCATCTGAAACAGAATCAGCCACGATGACTCTGTCGTCACCGAAGATCTCGATGGCTATCTCGGCAAGTTGATGTACGGGCATGGCACGACGAGACGACGGTGCGCAGATGACGATCTCGGTCAGCACCTGTTCGAGCTCCTGCAGGATGCCGGCGGCGTCCTTGTCGGCCAGCACGCCCACGACTCCGACAAGCGCCCCGAATGTGAACGAGTCCTGAACCGCCTCGGCCAGCGCACGAGCGCCGTGTGGATTGTGCGCAACGTCGCCGATGATCGTCGGGCTGCTTCTCAGCACCTGCAATCGCCCTGGTGACTCGACCACTTCGAGTCCATCTCTAAAGATCTCGACATCAAGTGCCGCAACTCCGGCCAGGAATTCTTCCACCGCAACGATGGCGACTGCAGCATTGTGCGCCTGATGTTCTCCGAAGAGCGGAAGAAAAACGTCGTCGACGGTTGAACGTGGAGTTCGCACACTGATGAGTTGCCCACCGACGGCTACTTCGCGGGTGGCCAGGCCAAAGTCAATGTCCTCGACAAGGGGCAGTGCGCCCACGGTCGCGCACTCGTGGAGGATCGTGCTTAAGGCTTCGGGTTCCTGTCGTGCGACCACTACCGGTGTATCCGCACGAACGATTCCCGCCTTCTCTCGCGCGATCAGTTCGATGGTGTCACCCAGATACTCCATGTGATCAAGGCCGATGGGCGCGATCACACTCACCGCCGCGTTCACGATATTGGTGGAGTCCCATCCACCCCCGAGGCCCACTTCGATCACGGCAACGTCGACGGGGGCATCGGCAAACGCCGCGCAAGCAAGTCCTGTGAGAATCTCAAAGTACGACATCGCAACGCCACCGTCAGCGAGGGAATTGGCGTCGACCACCGCTACGTAGGGCTCGATCTCGCGCCATGCTTCTAGCAAGCGCTCTTCTTCGATCACCCGCCCGTCGAACCGAATGCGTTCGCGCGGGTCAATCAAGTGTGGAGAGGTGAACAAGCCCGTGCGTAGTCCAGCGGCGCGCAGGATCGACTCGATCATGCGAGCGGTGGAGGTCTTGCCGTTGGTTCCGGCCACGTGAATCACGGGATAAGAACGCTGCGGATCGCCCAAGAGCTCCATCAGAGAGGCGATGCGCGTCAGCGAGGGCTCGATCTGGTTCTCCGGCCATCGCTGCTCAAGCAGCGTCCAGAGTTCGCGGAGCTCGTCGCTCGCCTCAGTCACGTCCCCACCCTAGGCCTGCCTAGGATTGCGGCCCATGAGCAGCCACCGGGTGCCCGACAAGCCCACCCTCGACGGAATCGAGGCCACCTGGTCAGCCCAATGGGAGGCCACCAGCACCTATCGGTTCGATCGTGACCGGACACGCGAGCAGGTGTACTCCATCGACACACCGCCGCCCACCGCGTCAGGTTCCTTGCATGTGGGTCACGTCTTTTCTTACACGCATACCGATTGCATTGCTCGCTACAAGCGCATGCGCGGCTTCGAAGTGTTCTACCCAATGGGGTGGGACGACAACGGTCTGCCGACCGAACGCCGAGTTCAGAATTACTATGGAGTGCGCTGCGATCCGAGTTTGCCGTTCGATCCTTCCTTCACTCCCCCGACAGAGCCGGGTAAAGAGCAGGTGCCGATCGCGCGCAAGAACTTTGTGGAGCTGTGCGAGAAGCTCACGGTTGAAGATGAGGTCGTCTTCGAAGAGTTGTTTCGCCGACTTGGCCTGTCGATCGACTGGAATCTCACGTATCAAACGATTGACCGACGATCCCAGCGCGTGAGCCAGCTGGCCTTCTTGCGCAACCTCGCGCGCGGCGAGGCCTACCAATCTGAAGCCCCGACACTCTGGGACGTCACGTTCCGCACCGCTGTGGCACAGGCAGAACTTGAAGATCGCGAGCGCGACGGTGCCTACCACCGCCTCGGTTTCCCGACAGTCGCCGATCCCGACACGAAGGTGTTCATCGAGACCACGCGGCCCGAACTCCTTGCGGCTTGTGTCGCCCTCGTGGCACACCCAGATGATGAGCGATACCAACCACTTTTCGGCACCTCGGTCACCACGCCCTTGTTCGGTGTCGACGTGCCCGTCGTCGCGCACACCCTGGCTGATCCCGAGAAGGGATCGGGCATCGCGATGATTTGCACGTTTGGCGACCTCACCGACGTCATCTGGTGGCGCGAACTCCAACTGCCTACTCGCCCGATCATCGGCTGGGATGGACGCATCGTTCCCGATGTACCCGATTGGATCGTCACCTCGCACGGGCGCGACGCGTACACAGCTCTCGCCAGCGCTACATCGCATACTGCGCGCGAACGCACAGTGGAGCTGCTGCGCACGTCCGGTGATCTCGTCGGTGAGCCCAAGCCGATCACGCACCCCGTCAAATTTTTCGAGAAGGGCGACAAGCCACTCGAAATCGTCACTACTCGCCAGTGGTACATCACCAACGGTGGCCGCGATCCCATTCTTCGCGAGCGATTGCAGGAACGGGGACGCGAGCTTCACTGGCACCCCGAGCACATGCGCGTGCGCTACGAGAATTGGGTCGGCGGACTCAACGGCGACTGGCTCATTTCGCGCCAGCGCTTTTTCGGCGTACCGATTCCCCTGTGGTACCCGATCGATGCGGCCGGCAACCCGGTGTACGAGACACCAATTGTGCCCACAGAGGACTCCCTTCCCATCGACCCCAGCAGCGATGTGCCGCCCGGTTTCGCCGCCGATCAGCGCGGAGTTCCCGGCGGATTCATGGGCGACCCTGATGTCATGGACACCTGGGCGACGAGTTCACTGACACCCCAGATCGCCGGCGGCTGGGAGCGCGACCCCGACCTCTGGTCGAGGGTGTTCCCGATGGACATGCGCCCGCAGGCGCACGAGATCATTCGGACCTGGTTGTTTTCCACGGTCGTACGCGCGCACCTTGAGGATGACTCGCTGCCATGGACCAATGCGGCGATCTCGGGCTGGATCCTGGATCCGGACCGTAAGAAGATGAGTAAGTCCAAGGGGAACGTTGTTACCCCGATGGATCTTCTCGACGAATACAGCTCTGATGCTGTGCGCTACTGGGCTGCGTCGGCCCGCCCCGGTGCCGATACCGCTTTCGACATTGGCCAGATGAAGATCGGCCGACGGTTGGCTATCAAGCTGCTTAACGCCAGCAAGTTCGTCCTCGGACTCGATGCGAGGCAGGACGATGCGGCCATCACGCATCCGATGGATCGCGCACTTCTGGCACGGCTCGCCGACACCGTGGCCGCGGCCACCGAGGCCTTCGAGAATTACAACTACGCGCGAGCGTTGGAGGTTTCGGAGACGTTCTTCTGGAACTTCACCGACGACTTCGTCGAGCTCATCAAGGATCGCGCGTACGGAACACAGGGCGAGGCCGCTGCCGCATCGGCGCGGGCGACATTGGCAACGTCGCTATCGATCTTGCTTCGTCTCTTCGCGCCTGTCTTGCCGTTCACAACGGAGGAAGTGTGGTCGTGGTGGCAGCACGGCTCGGTTCATCGCAGCGAATGGCCCACCTCTGACAGTGTGCGCCTTCTCGCGACCGATGGCGATCCGTCGCTCGTCGATGACGTTGCCGAGGTCCTCACCCTGGTGCGCAAAGCGAAGTCGGAGGCCAAAGTCTCGATGAAGGCTGATGTAAGCCTGGCGACCATCAGTGCGCCGGCCGAGCGTGTCGCCCGACTCGAAGCTGCCCGAGAGGACCTTGCCGCTACGGGCCGCATCGCGGATCTGAGATTCGTGGAGAAGTCCGGACCCATCGACGTCACCGTCACGCTGGCCTAACTCTCCTAACTCACCTAACTGGCCTCGCGCGCCTAACGGGCCTGCGGAATCTCCCCTACTGCGGGTAGAACGCGTCGCACGCCGAGAAGATTCGAAACGTTGAACCCGGCGAACGCCTCGATATGCGCGACTCCGCCGCACTCGTTGGTGTGCGCCATGTACTCAGGGCCATTGGGAACAAGGTGGCCCAGATACATCACGACGTGACGGTACGGACAGGGTGAACCATCCGTCGGGCACGTGTTGTAAAGCACTAGATCGCCCGGGCGGATTTCTTCGGGGTTGATAGCCACGTAGTGGTCGTCGAGCGAAAAACCGTCCCACGGCACCATGTTTCGAGTCGATGGTGCCCAACCAGAAGTCGTCGTGTTAAGCCCCGCACCTTCAGAGTACGCACGCGATACATATGACGAGCAGTCGAATCGGAACGGCTCAAGGCGACCGACGCCTCCGCACGCGTAGGGAGCACCCAAGCGACCAAGGGCCCACTGAATCGCCTGCGCCGCCTGAATGGTTGGCGCACCTAGGACCGCGTTCGCGCACAGCGCATGGAGGTCGAGGTCGGCGGGAACAACGCCAGGAATCCACGCCGTCGGGCAACCATCGGCACCCGTCTGAATCTGGGCCTGTGACCATGCGACGAGCGTCGCCAGCTGTGAGTCCTGTCCTTGGAGGGCTGACATGGCATCTGCGTACTGCAGCTGCAGGTCGGAGAGGTTCTGTGTGGCGTCAGCCAGTTTTTGGGTCGCCACCACGACGGCGAGCTCCGCGGTAGCGGCTAGCGAGCTGTTCGTGCGGTACTGATGAACATCATCCGTGGCCGTAGACGTCAGGTACTTCCACGCGTTGGCGTTGGTCAGAAAGTCGGTGGGGCCGCTGCTCAGCACGCCAACGACACCCTCCACACCACCGGCACCTCTTATATAGAGGTCTCGGACAGACGCATTGACCCTCAGCCGGGATCGATCGGTGGAGTCCTTGGCCTGATCACGCACCAGGGTTGCCGTCTCAAGAGCGCCGTGGAGCTGGGAGACCACGACCGACGCATGGGCCACGCGGCCCGCGAGATCGCGAACCGTTCCACGCAGCGTGACCATGGATCGAAAGATCGTGCCGTACTCGTCGACGTAGCCGGGAACGGTCTGGCTGGTGGCGTCACTCGCTGTCTGCTCATCGAATGACGCAGACCTTGTCAGGCCCGCGACCTCGTCCGCGGTGGGTGTTGCGGGGACACCCACAGAGGTGACCTCTGTTGTGTCGGTGGCAACCAACACCGGCGCGGTCGAATTTTCAGCGCTCGCGGCCGGTACGGAGTCATCCGCCGAGGCAGCGGCGAGGCCCCAAAACGCGATGGCAAGAGCGCCTGCGCATGACAGCGCAATCACTCGGGATCGGGGAAGCCGTGCCACCGCGTCATTATTGACTGGGGGAGACCCCGGGCGCGACCCCCAGTCGTACCAACGCTTCTGAGCTCACCCGAGATTCGTTGACAAATCCTTCAAGTCAGGGCTCTGGCGGCCGATGGACATTCGGAAGATGTGTGAGCGCATGGACGCGCCTGTCAGGCAATCAATCCGATCAGCCCGATCTCCGAGATCTGGCCGGTTGTAGGAGAGTCCATGAGCATGGCCGAAGTGATGTCTCGCATCAGCGAGATCCAGGGTCGCATGGGAGCCCCCATGGGCGGAATCCCCATTGGGTTCGGGGCTGTCCAATACACCGGAACGACCGGCATGCCGTCGACAGCAGGCGCAGACTTCGCCTCCACCCTCGCCGCCCTTCAGGCCCGCGATGGCCAGCTTCCCGATACTTCGGGCGTCAACGGATTGGCGTCCGGACCAAACTCCTCCGCCCCCGCCGATAATGGGGCATTTGGCACTAAAATGGCTGATTTCGCCACAAATTACGTAGGTGTCCCCTACGTGGCAGGCGGCGACACCCCCCAAACGGGCTGGGATTGCGCTGGATTCACCCAATGGGTGGCCAAACAACAGGGACTCGACATCCCGCCGGTGTCCTGGGAGCAGATCAAGGTCGGCCAACCCGTAGCCAATCTGGCCGATGCCAAGCCCGGGGACCTGCTGTTCTTCCACGAGCCCAACGGCCACCATCACGATCCGGGCCCACTCGGGGTCAACCACGTCGGGATGTACCTGGGCAACGGCAAGATGGTTGAGGCCGCCAACCCCAGCGCGGGCACCCGCATCAGCACGGTGGACCAGTCGCTCCTCGTGGGCGTCAGGCGCCTGGCCGGCTAAATGCCCGCCTAGAAAAATTCTTTACCTGAACTCCTCAACTTCTTTACCCGGGCGGCCGATAGGGATCCCGAGCAGGAGGCTCACCTAGACACGCCACGGATTTGGCCCAAGCTAGCCCTTGATGGGTAAGCGGGAGTGACGGCTATGGACCTCGGCTTGGTGAACCCAGCTGTGCGTGTCGCCCTTGATGGATTGACCATGCGCCAGCAGGCCATTGCCAATAACGTGGCCAACATCAACACCTCCAACTACACCGCGTCCAGCGTCGATTTCGAGTCCGCGCTGCAGAACGCCGTGGACTTTCCGGGCGCAGCTCCGGGCATGTCGGCCAACGCTTTGGTCACCACAAGCCTGACCACCGGTCCTTACGACCAGCGCGGCAACAACGTCGATCTCGAGCACGAAACTTTGTTGGGCACCGAGACCAACCTCCGCTTCCAGCTGGCCATCCGCGCTGTAGAAGGCCGGTTCACCCAGATGTCCAACGTCATCAAGGACCGCTGATGTCAATGTTCTCGATCTTCTCCATCGCCGGCACAGGTGTCGACCTGCACCGCACCTGGCTCGATGCCATCTCGAACAACATCGCCAACGTCAACACGATCCGTCGCACGTCAGAGACGGCGTACCAGCAGGAAGACCTTGTGGCCTCACCCCTCGGTGGCGGGCCCGATGGCATTGGCGCTGGCGTGCAGATCGACCACGTGAGCTATGGCAATCCCAACGGCATCCTCGCCTACGACCCCAGCAATCCACTTGCTGATGCGCAGGGCTACATCCGTCGCCCCGACATCGATCTTGGTCAGCAGATGGGCGCGCTGATGATGGCCCAGCGCGGCTACCAGGCAAACCTCGCCGTGGTGCAACGGGCAACCGATGCCTACCAAGCCGCACTACAACTTGGGAAGATCTGATGAGCATGAGCATTCCGGGCATCACGCTCGCCGCCCCCCTGCCGCCGGCGCCCATCGCGCCGATGGCATCCCCCGCCACGACTCCCGGAGTTGGTGCAGCGGGCGGAAGCAGCAGCGCCGACTTCGGTGGTTCTTTGGCAAGCGCCATGGATCAGCTCAACTCGCTCAATCAGAATGCCGACGCACTGGCCACCCAGGTGGCTACCGGCACGTTGAAGAACCCGCATGAGTACATGATTGCTGCAAATGAAGCATCGATGACCACCCAGGTGGCCGTCGCGGTTCGCAACAAGGCCCTTGAAGCGTTCAACGAGATCATGAGGATGCCGCTGTGATTCAGACCCTCACCATGATGGGCCGACGCGCCCTCGCGACGATCCGCAGCTTCACACCGGGCCAGATGGCTGCGGTGATCTTCGGCATTCTGGCGCTGGTTGCTGCAGGCATCCTTATTGCTCGCTTGGCAACCCCGCCCATGACGCCCCTGTACTCCAATCTCTCCGCGGCCGACGCCACGTCGATCACGCAGGAGCTCGCCACCATGGGCGTGGGCTACGAGCTCACCGATGGCGGCACGCAAATTATGGTCTCCCCAGGCGACGTCTCTACCTCACGTCTGGCGATCAGCGCCAAGGGCTTGCCGTCCGCATCGGCCGATGGCTACACCCTTCTGGACAAGCAGGGCATCACAACCTCTGAGTTCATGCAGAACGTCACCTACCAGCGCGCTCTCGAAGGCGAACTCGCCAAGACCATCGAGGCCATCAAGGGTGTCAATGCTGCGGTCGTCCACTTGGCTATTCCCGCGGATTCGGTGTTCACCAAGACATCAGACAAGCCGTCCGCGTCGGTCATGGTCACCATGTCCGGCGGACAGACACTCGATGGCGAGCAGGTACAGGCCATCGCGAATCTCGTTGCCTCCTCTGTTCCCGGCCTCAAGACGTCAGCCGTGACGGTCACCGACTCCAATGGAGCTCTCCTCTCCGGTGGCGGAGTTGCTGGCGCCGCTTCGACTCAGCAGCAGGCACGCATGGAAACCGCACTGGCCGCCTCCGCACAGGCGATGCTCGACAAGGTGCTGGGCCCAGGCAAGGCCACGGTCAACGTGCACGCCGACCTCGACTACGACGTGCGGTCGACCAAGTCGCAGACCTACGCTTACCCCAGCCAACTTCCGGCCCTCACCAATGTGACTGCGAGCGAGTCGTACTCCTCCAATGGCACCAATGGCAGCGGAAGCACCGTGGTGGGCTCGCCCACCGCCGTGCCGCTCCCCGGTGCAAGTTCCAATGCCAGCAGCGCGTACCAAAAGTCATCGGTGTCCGAGACCAACCCGATCGATAGCACGGTCACAGAGCGCACGGGCGCTCCCGGTACGGTCAGCCGACTCACCGTGTCCGTCCTCGTCGACGCCGCTGTTCCGCAGGGCACGGTCACTCAGCTGCAGGCTCTCGTCGGTAACGCCGTCGGCTTCAACCAGGCACGCGGCGACGCGATCCAGGTGGCCCAGGTGCCGTTCGACACCACTGCTGCCACGGCTGCGAAGGCTTCGGCTGAAGCCGCAGCGTCAGCCGAGCGCATGGCGATGATCTTCGACCTCGTCCGCAAGGTGGGCATCGGACTGCTGGTGCTCGGCATCCTGGTGATGGCGTTCATCGCAATCCGTCGTCAGCGTCGCACCCTGCTAGATCTCGAGGCTCTCGAGACCCTGGAGCGTGAGCGTCAGATTGGTTTGGCCACTCTCGAGCGCCTTGACGACGAGGACGACGACGCTCTTGCTGTCAATCAGCGTCCGACACGTGAGGCCATCAATGCCGAACTCGTGGACTTTGCTGCCGCCGAGCCTGAGCAGGTCGCTCGCGTGCTGCAGAGCTGGATGACGAAGAGTTGATGAGGCCAAGCCATGGGTAGATTTGATGAGGAGACAAGCGGACTTGAAAAGGCCGCTGTCATTTTGGTGCAGCTGGGACAGGAATATGCCGCCCCGGTTCTGTCATCTATGGAGCCCCATCAGATCGAAGAGCTCGTTGCCGAAGTCGCACGCCTCAAGACCCTAGATCCTGAGTTCACCGACCAGGTCATTCACGAGTTCATCGACTACGCCAACGAATACCGCTATGCGGGTGCCGGCGGTCTGACCTTGGCCCGCGAACTTCTCAAAGAAGGTTTGGGTTCGGAGAAAGCCCGCGAGGTCATGGACCGCCTCGAGGACTCCATCGCCGAGCAGCCGTTCCAGTTCATGCGGCGCATGGAAGGCAAGCAGCTCATCAGCTTCTTGTCCGACGAGCACCCGCAGACCATTGCGCTAGTGCTGGCTCACCTTCCGGCCGAGCTCGCGTCGTCGGTCCTCACGTCGCTTCGTTCCACCCTGCAGGGTGAAGTCGCCCAGCGCATCGCCAACATGGGGCGTACCTCCCCCGAGATCACGCGCCGCATCGAAGTCATCCTGCATCGCCGCATGTCTGCACTCGTCCAGTCCTCGGACACGTCGGTAGTGGGCGGTCTGGAGCCACTGGTCGGCATGATCGCGCGCGCAGACCGCACCGCCGAGCGCGTCGTCCTCGAAAGTCTCGAAGAGCGCGATCCGAACCTCGCCGAGGCCGTGCGTGCCCAGATGTTCCTGTTCGAGGACATCATCTACCTCGACAACCGCGCCATTCAGCAGGTGCTGCGCGAGGTCACGCCGATCGATCTGGCCACGTCCCTCAAGGGTGTTGCCCCCGAGGTGCGCGACAAGATCACCGGCAACCTCTCCACTCGCGCCGCAGAGAACCTGCTGGACGAGCTCGAGATTCTCGGCCGCGTACGTATCTCTGTGGTCGAAGAGGCTCAGGCCAAGATCGTGGCCATCATCCGCCGCATGGAAGACAAGGGCGAGATCGATGTGCAGCGCGGAGGGAGCTCCGATGAATTCGTGGTTTGAGACGTCCGTACTCGACGAGGGCCAAGCCGGTCGCGCTGTACCCGCTCGGCTGGACTACGACCTCCGCGCCACCGCATTGACGGAGACGATGCTGGCCGATCCGCGCATCGTCGACCCTCGACTCGAGGAGATCGTCAACCAAGCACTCACCCAGGGTCTCGAGGAAGCGCGTCTCGAAGGCTTCGCCTCTGGATACGCAGATGGCAGCGCGCAGGCGCGCGCCGAGGTCACGGCGCACGTCACGACCACGCTCACCGCAGAACTCACCTCCGTTCACGACGCCCGTATGGCTCAACTCGAGGAGGAGCACCGGTTGCGCATGGCCGCTCTTGACGTGGCCATCGAAGCGGTGCGCACCGCGGCCTCCGCCTTGGAAAGCGTGACCATCCCGATTTATGCCGAGCTCGGCAATGACTTGGGCAAGGTTGTCTACACGCTCGTCGAGGACTTGCTCGGGCACGAGCTCAGCCTCGACCAGCCCCACGTCATGGGCTCTATCAGTCGCGTGGCCGCGGAGATTCCCGTGGGTGCCGCGATCATCCTTCGTCTCAACCCAGCGGATGCGCAGGCCCTGCAGGACGGCAAGATCAATCTTGCAGAGGTGCTCAACCGCCCCGTGCAGGTTGTCCCCGATGCCACCGTCTCTCGTCACAGCGCCTTCATCGACAGCGATCTGCTGCATGTCGATTACCAGATCACCGAGGCGCTCGAGCGCATGCGCGAGGTGATCACCTCATGAACCTCCAGCAGACTCTCGAGCGTGGTCGCACGGCAGTGCGCCCCACGATTCGCGGCCAGGTGATGGACGTCAATGGCCTGACGGTGTGGGTGGCCGGTCTTACCTCTGCTATCGGCGACGTCGTGGAGCTTGAACTTCCCGACCGCACCGTCAATGCAGAAGTTGTCGGCGTGCAAAGTGGGCGCCTGGCCTGCATGCCGCTCGGCGACACTTCAGGTATCGGCCCAGGCGTGCTGGCCCGCGCAACAAAGTCGTCTCTCAAGGTTCCCGTCGGGCATGAACTTCTCGGTCGCGTGATCGATGCTCTCGGCAATCCGCTCGACGGCGGACCGCGCCTCGACATCCTCCCCCACGTATCAGTGAACAACGATGTCCCGCCGCCCATGAGCCGGCAGCGCATCAATCAGCAACTTCACATGGGTGTGCGCGCCATCGACGGCATGATCCCGATCGGGCGCGGTCAGCGCATGGGCATCTTCGCCGGTTCCGGTGTTGGCAAGTCCACCTTGATGTCGATGATGGCTCGTAATACGTCGGCCGACGTTGTCGTGGTCGGTCTGATCGGCGAACGTGGACGCGAAGTTCGCGAGTTCATCGAAAATGACCTTGGTCCTGAGGGCCTGGCTCGTTCCGTTGTCGTGGTCGCCACGTCTGACGCGCCCCCGATGATGCGGCTGCGCGCCGCTTTCGCCACCACCCGCATCGCCGAGTGGTTTCGCGATCAGGGCCTCGATGTGCTGCTGTTCATGGACAGCATCACCCGAACCATGATGGCGCAGCGCGAAGTTGGTCTGTCCGCTGGCGAACCACCCGCCACCCGCGCTTATCCCCCATCTGCTTTCGCCATGCTTCCGCGCCTGCTCGAACGTGCCGGTCCTGCCGAGAAGGGCACGATCACGGGTATCTACACGGTTCTCATCGAGGGCGATGACATCCAGGATCCCATCGGCGACACCGCGCGTTCGATTCTTGACGGACACATCGTGCTGGATCGCGATTTGGCGCACGCCAATCACTACCCCGCCATCGACGTGCTCGGCTCCATCTCGCGTGTTGCTCCAGCCATCTCGACTCCCGAGATGATCGGTGCGGCCGGTCAGGTACGCAAGTTGCTCGCCGCGCACCGCGAGGCCCGCATTCTGCTCGAGGTCGGCGCCTACGTACCCGGAACCAATGGTGACGTCGATCGTGCTCGCGCGTTGATGCCGCAGATTGATTCCTTCCTTCGCCAAGGAGTCAATGAGAACGCTCCCCTCCAGGAGACACAGGAACGCCTGATGTCGTTGGCAGGTGGGCTGTGAAGTCACGAAGCCTCGATGTGCTTCTTCGCGTGCGCGGCATCAAGGAGCGGACCGCTCTGGGTGTGCTCGGCGAACGCCAGCTGGTCGTGAGCGGTATCGACAACGAGATCGAGATTGTCGGCCAGAACCTCGTGCATAGCGCGATCGCGGGACGGCGCACGACGGCCGAAGCTCAAATCACCTTCGCCCAGCGGGCGGGCAGTGCGGCACGCCTGCGCATGCTTGGCGACAGTCTCATCATCGCCACCGCCGATGCGGAGTCTGCGCGTCTGGCATGGATGGAAGCTGACCGAGATCGTGAAGTAGCCCAACGCCTCGTCGATCGTCAGCGTGACATGGCGCTCAAGGAATTCAACTATCAAGAACGGCGCGAAATGGACGACCTGTCCGTTGCTCGCCATCTTGGCAAAACCCAAGGTTCAAGTGACCACGATGAGTAAAGGACGTGCGCAATGACGATCACTTCGGTAGTCGCACCACAGCCCAGCGTCGATGCGCTGTCGATTCTGGCGCCGCGTGTTGATCAGTTCTCGGACGGGGCCTTTGCTTCCGAGCTCGCGACCACGACACAGGCTCTTCAGACAACCACGTCCCCACGCGAAGCCTCCTCGCGCGACACGTCGCGCAGCGTGGACGCCAGCGCACGCGCCCAGCGCGACGCTGCTGCCGATGACCGCGCAGCGGCAGCCGCGTCCGCCGCTAAGGCCGATCGCGCTGATCGCGCGGACCGCGCCAATCGCGCTGCGGATGACCGCGCAGCGACGGCCAAGGCCGACCGTGACGACGCCGCTGCCGAGGATCGCGCAGAGGTCGCTAAGGCCAAGGGTGAGCGGACGAGCAAGTCGGAGCGATCCGGCAAGTCCGATCGCGCCGCGAAGGCTGCGCGCACCACGTCGACCAAGGACGCAGACAACACCAATGACGATGCAGCAGAGGTGAGCGTTGAGGCTGGCGTGACAATGAAGCCGGTCACCATGAATCTCGAGGCCGAACAGCAGAACTCGCAAGCCCAGAGTGACGATGCAGCCGTTGAGGCCACTGCTTCTGCTCTCGCGACGGTTTCGACTGACGACCAATCAGTGGTGGCCGCCCTGGTGACTGACCTCAACGCGGCTGAAGCCGCCGCGAAGGCCGTCGACGTCAAGGCCACCGCCGCTGACGCGAAGGCCGTCGA
>Ga0114960_10000293_pt1 | contig 41632 bp, 49 predicted proteins | sample C_130625_MF_Meta_FD_92637 | JGI IMG/M metagenome (GOLD analysis project Ga0114960, IMG submission 92637) | Freshwater microbial communities from Lake Croche, Canada to study carbon cycling - C_130625_MF_MetaG | ecosystem: Environmental > Aquatic > Freshwater > Lake | place: Lake Croche, Canada...
CGCCATCGCCCAGTGGCTCGCGCGACACAACACGGACCCAGTCACCCGCGCGGTGCTCAAGGAGAAAGCACTGCACGCCAACATCCTGGCGAAAACTCTCGTGCGCGAGCACGTCGCTGAGCACGGGGTGCCGTCCGCGTGGCTTGACATGCTCCCCTTGGCCGTGGAACGCATAGCGAGCGGCGTTGAAGCGGACGGCCACGTGGTGGCGGCGATGGTGTCAGCTGGTTTGCCTGGCGACACGCAGGTCACGGTGAAGGACTACACCGCCACCGTGGCGCACTGGGGCGTGCGGCTGCGCAACCGCCACATTGTGCGCGCGGTGGCGACGGCGGCGGGCGTGGACGGCTTGCACGAGGACTCCAGCGGTGTGGCGTTGTTGGACGAGCTGGCGCGCGCGCGGGCGGACTACGACGCCGCCATGGCTCCGCTTCAGTGCGACGTGTTGCGCGCCCGCAAGGAGTGGATCGCGGCGGTGACGCGTTTGGCGGACGAGTCCGCCAGGCTCAAGGAGTGGGTGGAGGCGTTTGAGGGATTGCGGACCCACCTCGTATCGCGTGCCGCGTGTAACGCCTAGCCAATGTCGTCCCCTCCGTCTCCCCCCAGCCCCGCAGCGGCGTCGCCGCCCATCACCTCGCGCGCGCTCAGGCGCGAGCTCGTGCGTTCGGAGCGCCGCGTGACGCAGCGCGTGCGGCGCATTATGCACAACGTGGTCACGTACTTGAAGCGCAAGCGCCGGCGCGACGGGGCCCTGCTGGCTGGGGCGCCGGCGGCGGCGCCCAGGCCCCGGCGGCCCCGCACAGACGGTGACACGGTGCTGCACCTGCGCTTCGTTCTGGACGCGGGCGGCTTGTACCACGCGCAGGTGCTCAACGACAGGCGCGACGGCGACGCCGGGTGGGTGGTGCTGGACATTACAGACTACGCGCTCACCGTGCGCGTCCGGAAAACGGAGAGCATGGCGCGCCTGGTGCGCGAGGCGGCGCTGACCGCGCTGGACGTGGTGCGCGTCTCTGCCCGCGTGGACCCTGCGGCTGGGATGCACAGAAGACGAAAAGTGTACGGCTTGTTTCACCACGGGGGCGCGCGACCCGGGGATGAGGCGTCTGGGCGCCGCGTCGCCTTTTTAAAAGTTCCGGCGGGCGGTCCGCTGGTCGTCACCTTTTCTTCGGTGCAGGTGGTGAAGACTCTCAAAGACGATTCAGAGCGGCTCGCCAGTCTGGTGCGCGAGCTGTACCCGCCGCCAGCCACCGCGGCGCGCATGGAGCCGCTCGCCTACGCGCGCAGCAGAGGGTTGATGGTGCTGCCGCAGCAGACGCTGATTGAGTGCGCCAAGGCGCTGGGCGTCACAGACCACTACGACCTTCGGTTCCTGGAGCGCGCGGCGCAGTTTGGGGCCTGCGGGGCCGCTCGAGTGGCCACGGACGCGCGATTTTCGGCGCTGGTGGCCAAACCCCGAAGCGCTTCGGCGCCCAGCTCCGACCTGCGCACTCTGCTGGACAAGGCGCGGCAGTGGGTGCCAGACACGCTGGTGCTCGCGCGGCGGGCCAAGGCGGACCCGGAGGCGTTTCGGGACATGGTGCTGCCCTTTGTCATCAAGCCGTACCCGGGCGCGCCGCACGTGCCCCACCCAGCCTCCGCCAAGCTGGCGGCGGTGCGCACCGGCCTCTTTTTGCCGGCAGACTTGACGCACAAGCCGCTGCGCCCGGCAGCGGCGGTCGTGCGCGTGGGCGGCGTGGCCAAGGTGGTGGCGTACGTTTACGACTTGGTCATGTATTGCGGCGCAGCTGAGGCGGAGGCGAAGCTGCCGGGAGAGGAGCGCCGGGGCTCGCACTTCGTGGGTCGGGCAGACACGGAGTGGATAAAAACGTTTGCCAACCGGATGGAGGCGGCTGCGTTTGATGGCGACAAGGAGTGGACCGACGCGCAGTTGCGCGCGGCGCTGGGCGTGGCCAAGCAGGCTGTGTGGCTCTTCGCCGACCCGGCGTGCGAGGCGGCGGTGGCGCTGGACGCGCGCATTCGACGCATGCTCGTGTAGTATAAAAAGGTTGCCCTCTGCGCCGTGATGCACTGGTCCACGATGCATCGCATGGAGACGGGCGCCAAGCACGACGCCGCCTATGGGCGCAAGCGGTCGCGCGCCGCGCGCCGACGCCGGCGAACGACGCTTGCGGTGCTCGCACTCGCGGCGCTGTCAATTCTTGGTCGCCTGTGCACCGCCGCGTTCGCCACGCGCGCCCTCGCCAAGGCGACGGCTGCGGGTGAGCAGTGCTGGCCTCTGGCGGGGCGGCACGCCAGCGCCGTCGTTCTGGTGCCCACCGGCAGGGTGCTGTGGTGGCCCCGCTACGACAAGGACGAGGCGCCGGGCGACGTCATCCGGGCGCACGAACGGAGCACGCTGTGTCCGGACCGCGTGACGCGCATCCGGCCCAAGCGGGTGCTGGTGCGGCACGGCACCTTTGGGCGCGCCAGCGTGACGCTGTCAGACAAGCACGCCGTCTGCGTGACGCACTATGCGGACTATTTCAACGGCGGCCGGAAGTGTTGACATGCGGCACGACTTTCACCACCGCGTCAAGACGATTGAGGAGCGGCTCGCCCGGCTGGAGGAGGCGCGGCCGGAAGAGGAGGAGGAAGCGTCGCCCGCGGAAGATGCTCCAACCGCCCAGGAAGGCGGCTGCTTGCAGGCGGCGTTGAAGGCGTTGCGCGAGTGCATCGCCAAACGGCGGCGTTTGTAGCATCTGAGTATTAAGGAAGACAGCGCGCGAGCCGTATGCCTCTCTCGTGGAGAGACGTCGCCTGGTGGTCCGGCCTAACGCTCGTGGTTGTTGATCTTGCCAATAGGCTGTTTTGGATCAGCATCGCGGCACAATACCTTGACAAGGGGGGTGATGAGCTTCCAAAGACTGTGGATGTCTTGCTGGCGCTCGCGGCGCCGCATACCACACTCGTGCCCAGTATTTTGGCCGTGCTGAACGACCTTGTGAGGCACTGCGGCAGCGGCGCCTGCAGCCTAGAGACGCCCAACTGGCAGTGGTATGTGTTTCCGGCACTCATCATCCCGTTCGACGCGCTTGACCTGGCGTACAACATGAAGGCGCACCCGGATGACCGCCCGATTGTCATCGCAGCCACGTGGTCGCTCGTGATGAGCTCGCTCGCCTGCGCGTGGTCCGTCGTCACAGGGACGTGGGTGCTGCGCTCGCATACTCGCCGCCGCAAAGCGCTGGGCGAGGTGAAAAGGGACGAGGACGTGCCGCTGGTCCAGGGGATTGGGGCGGTGCGTCTGTAAGTCCACTGTATTTCTTAGCAGTCTCTTGAAGGCGAGACATGCGCGCGTGGGCGGCGTTCGTGTGCGCGGCACTGCTCGTGCGCGTCGCCGCCGCGGAGTGCCAGCTGGCGCACGCGTGCAGCCGGTGCAACGGCGCGTATGACGCCACGCACTGCAAATGCACGTGCCCGTACTCCAAGCTGGAGACCATTCTAATTGCGCACGTTGGTCTGATTGCGGTGCTCATCGTGCTATTTACGTAGCGTGTCGCCCGAAATCATCTGGGCCATCTTGGCGTCAATAGTCGCCGCCATGTGGCCGGACTCGTACGCATGCCACCAGTCGATGACAAAGGTCAGCAACTCTTTCTCGCTCCGGGTCTCGTTGGCGCGCCGAGCCAGCTTGGCGAAGGTTGTCATGTGCTCGTCCAAGTACAGCCGGGTCGCCGTCAGATGCGAGCCCATCTTGACGTTGTCCCGCAGCACCCCGTTGTACTGAACGAGCAAGGCGTCCAGCCCAGCCGTTGTGGCGTCTTGCATCGCGCACGCCTGCGCCTCCTTCACTTCTGCGCCTTCAGCACGCTTCACCGCCTGCGCCGCGGCGTCGCGGCACGCAGAGAGCGACTCCTTCAGCCCCGCGGACATGGCTTGCTCGTCTCGCAGCGCAGCAGACGCCGCCTTGAGCTCCCGCTGCAGCTGCGCCAGGCGGGCATCGCTCTTGAGGCGCGCCGCCTCGGCTGCGCGGCGCTCGGCGTCGCTGACCGCCTTGAGCTGGCGCAGCTGCTCCTCCGTCGCGGCGAGGGGGGTGCAGGCGTGCTCCGCAGCCGCCTTGGCCTGCGCCCGCGCGGCGGCGAGTTCTGCGGCCGCGGAGGCACGCAGGGCGTCCGCCTGCTCAGTGCGCAGCAGCTGCTCCGCCAACAGCTGGTCGCGCAGGCTTGAGAGCTCAGCGGCAGACGCCTCCGCCTGCTCCATGCGCAGCAGCTGCTCCGCCACCAGCTGGTCGCGCAGGCGCAGGAGCTCTGCAGCAGACGCCTCCGCCTGTTTGGCGACAGAGATGCGCAGCGCCGCCTCGCTGGCGGCGCTTGATGAGCGCTGGCTCTCAAGCGACGCCGCGAGGGAGGCGACCTCGTCTCGCAGCCGCACCGCCTCCTCCTCCGCCGCCTGGGCGCGCGTCTGCGTTGCGTAGCAGTGGGCGCTCGTGGTCCTCACCAGGCTGTCGAGCGTCTTCTGCTCCTGCTCGGCGCGCTCCAGCAGCGCCGCCTCAAGCTCGGCGACGCGGCTGCTGAGGTCCGCGGAGACGTAGGTTCCAAACTGGATCATGAGGGCGACCGTGTGGCTGAGTATTATTGTTTTGTAATTGGTATGCGTATGCAAGCGCCTCCTTCCGTAAACACGCTGCTCCTGCACGTGTTTCGCACGCTCGCAGCCGCCGGGCGCAGCTTTTCCGTCGGCGACCTCGCGCTCGAGGACAACGGCTTGCACGACGCCATTTTGTGCGCCGGCGGCACGCCAGAGTTTCGGGAAGGCTGGAACGAGTATGCGCTCAAGGTGCCGCTCACAGACCAGTGCATGTGCTCGCACTGCAAAACAGGAAGCGTTGCCAAGGAGGCGATTGAGTTTCGCATGGCGGGAAAATATGTGCAGGTGCGGCTCAGACAGTACGCGTCCTCTTCCTTCGTGGGCCTCCTTGACATGCTGAGCACCTCGCTGGGCTCGCCGGAGCACGCGGTGCTCAACTGCCACAACCGCTCAATGGCGCGGCAGCCGTACAGCTTTGCATCCTTTGATAAGGAAACGTACGAGCGCATCTGTCGCGACCCCGCGCGCGCAGAGGAGGAAAACAGAGCCTACAGCCAGCGCCGGCGCGGGAACGAGTTTTTCGTGCCAACGGAAATTGTTGAGAGTGTGAATAAGCACATCATCTAGTGCGCAGCCACGACGCGCTCCAGCGCGCCCAGCGCGGTCGCGTGCCAGCGCGTGACGCGCGTGGTGACGACGGTGAGGGGGCCCGCCACGGCGTCCGGGCCGTCCTCCTGCATCTCAAACAGCCGGCGGCCCACCCACAGCTCCGGCGGCGCGCCAAGGTAGATGGCGAGGAGGACGTGGGCCAGCTTGGTGCTCACGACGTCCACAAAGTCGCTGTCCATGTCGTAGCGAACCACACCAGCCTCCTCTAGCTGCTCGCCCGTCTCGGCGCGCACGTGGGCGTAGCGGTGGCCCACCTCCCACGGCACAGTCTGGAGATGCATCTGGTCCTTGATCTTCAGCGCCTGGTACTGCGTGGCTGCGCGGGGGGTGAGGCGCCGAGAGCCAGGGCACTCGGTGCACACGCACCCAGCACCAGCATGCCCGCCTCGCCGGACAGGTAGGTGCCAAGCTGCACGGTGACGGGCGTCTGCTTGTTGACGCGGGCAACGAGCTTGACGACGCGGAGGACGCTGGTGGCTGCCATGGAAACTGAGAGGCTGGAGACGCGTGCGAATTCTCGCGAACGCGCGTAACCCGTTCGAACATCTCAGCTGGTCCAAGCCTGCTGTATCTCTTGGCCGCGAATATAAACAAGAGCGCGGAGCTTGCGTAATGCGCTGGTCACTCATTCTTTGCACCGCACTTGCCCTGGCGGATGCGGCACCTCCGAGGTGCTCCTGGATGTGCGATGACCCCTCGTGCGATGCCGTCTGCACGCCAGTCTGCGACACGCCGGCATGCCAGTGCTTTGTCCCGGCAACGGGAGCTTTGGAACGCGACATCAATCCCACGTGTTCAACCACGTGCAACAGCACCTACAACGCCGCCTGCCCAGACTGCGAGGTGCGCTGCGTCCCCAGTCCACTCTGCGCATCCGGCAACATTGTGTGTCCGCCTCTCTCGTGCGGATGGGACTGTGTCAAGCCCACCGCCTGCCCACCGCCACGCTGCGAATTGCAATGCGAGCAACCAGCATGCAGCGCAAATGTGACGCACGGCAGCAGCGTGAGCGTCTCGCCTGGGTGCGCTGCTTCCACTGCTCCTTGGCGAGACAGCACAGTCGTTGCGACAGTCATCACGCTCTCTGTTCTGTGCGCTCTTGCTGTCGTATTGTTGTGCGTCACCGCCTTCCGTGGGGCCGCGGCTCAGCGCCCTTCGGAGGGCGGAACATTCGGGTCAGCCACCGAACGGCGGCGGCGCACTCTGTATGCCGGGTCGCCGTTTGGTTGACGCGTTGGTTACGTCTCGCAGGCGCGAGGGGTGGCGGGGGGCGTCCGGGCGCGCGTATGAATACAGTATTCATACAGCCTCGGGCGCGCGAAAAAAAAACGCCAAGGCAAAGGCAACCACTGAACGGCGGCGGCGCACTCGCTATGCTGGGCCGCGGTTTGGTTGCGGCCATGTGCGACTCTCCGCGGCGCGAGGGGTGGCGGGGCGCGTCCGGGCGCGTGTATGAATACAGTATTCATACAGCCTCGGGCGCGCGCGACAAAAGTTGCCGCGTGCGAGAGTCGCCCCGGGCAACCAATGAACGGCGGTGGTGCACTTGCTATTCTACGTCGCCATATGGTTGCAAAGTTAGAGTTTTCGTATTAAGAGACATATTGGTTCTGCGCTGCGTCTTCGCCAGACAAGCGCCCGTCCGTATGACGCCCAGTGAGGTTACTTTTGCGATTAAAAACGCGCTGATAGAGCGACGCCGGGAACAGTACGAATATCTCCGCATGTGTGCCCAGGACGCACTCGCGCTATGCGAGACGGAAAAGGAACTCCGAAGCTTAAAGTCTCAGATTCGTCGCTTGACCAAGGTGACGCACGCACGGGCGTCGCCGCCCCTGTGGACACCGTCCTCCTCGCCCCCGTAGCGTTATTGCGGCCCTACAATGACGCGCAACGCCAGCTCGGCGTCCCCCGCCCGCGGGACGCGCGTCACCGTCGCGCCCCCGTCGTTGATGCGGAGCACCACTGACTTGGCCGCCACGCCGTAGGTGCGCTCAAACAACAGGCGTGTCACGGCAGCCTGCACGACGTGCTGCTGCTCCAGCGAGTCTGGACGGGAGGACAGAACGCCGCGCATGCGGCCGCACGCGCCCGTGTAGCGGGCATCGCTGGAGCACTTGAGCTCCACGCAGACGTACGCCCCGCCCGCATCCACGCCCAGCGCGTCAACGGCGGTGGCGACGCCGCCCGCCCATACCACCACCTGGCTCGCCACCAGCCGGATGCCTACCCGTTCCAGCGCGCTCAGGGCGTACTGCGTGAACGGGTGCGCCGAACGCACGCGGCCGCCGGCCGCGGCGCACGCCACCTCGCGGTCCACGCGTGTGCCCCTGGCGCGACCGGCCCGGGCGCTGACGCCGCGGTGCTCCGGCGTCACCGGTCCGCGAGGCGCGCGGCGGAACGAATACCCGGGCCAAAAGGTGCGCGCAAGCAGCTTGGCTGCCCCTTTGAGGCGTTTGCGCTCCTGGGTGTCATAGAACGACTTGAGGCGCGGCCGGAAGACGACGCGCGTCTGGTGTTCGAACATTGGTTGGGTGGTGTCATGCTAGAAATAGTCGCAACACACGCCACCGCTCTTGGTAAACTGAGATGACACCGCGTCTAGCCGCACAGCGCTGAACGAATCTTCAGGGCGAGCGCGGGTCCCAGGCGCTTGCCCGCCACGGCCACGTTGGCCAGCGCCTCGTCGGACGCGGACTGCTCGAGCGCCTTGACCAGCGCCGCGGCGCTTGGGTACGCCTCCGCCACCGCCTGCGCCTTGGCGCCGGACATGCCCGTGATTGTGCACAGCATCATCTGCAGCGGGTTGGCGTCTGCATTCTTGCGCTTGTTGCTAAACTTGCACGCCCCCGCGTAGCCCGAGGCGGAGACGCGCGCCGCGTGGGCGCCGGCGTCAAAGCCGCCCGCCTGCGCCGCCGTGAAGATGTACGCCACGAGCTTGGCGGTGTCCTCGGCGTCGGCGGTGTGCAGCACGGCGATGCCGTCCCGCAGCGTCATCTTGGTGAGCGCCGCGTGCGGCTGGTGGTTCGGCATGCCCTGCGTCTGGGCGGCGTAGGCGGGCACCGCCCGGCCCTCGATGACGTACACCACCGTGAGCCGCTCGCCCGCCTCTGCGGCGCGCTCGCGCTCCGCAAGGATGCGCAGCTTTTGCTCAGAGTAGCGCTTGTCACGCAGCGACGCCACCAGATCCGGCCACGCCTTGCGCTCCACGACGATGCGCCCGCCCGGGCCATGAATGAGAAAGTCTCCAATTTCGAGCCGTCTGCGCGTCACCGCCGTCTCGCCAAGCTGCGCCACGAGCGCGGCGTGGACGCCATTCTCGCCCGGGTTTGTGTCCACAACCACCTGAGCCGCCATCTTTCTCCGCAGCTCGTGAGCTAAATAGTCCCCCGCTGCGCCTCCGCGATCATGGCCGGGAGGACCACGCGCTGGGTGCAGTCGTCGCAGCAGCGGCCCTTGTCTGCGGCTGCGGTGTCAGGCTTGGCAGGAGTAGGGTTGTTGCCTTGCCCCCCCGTGCTCTTGCCGCAGAAGCAGCAGAGCCGCGTCTGCGTCAAGTCCGCACACCCGCTCAGGTGGTCGTCGCTCGCCCCGTACTGGCGGCCGTCAAGGAACCAGCCGCGCTCACCGAGCTTGAGGAGCAGGGTGTGCTTGAGCACGGACTCAACACGCACGGTGCGCAGTCCCAGCGCGAGCAGCTCGTCATCCTCCAGCAGCTCGCGCGCGGTTGTCGTCAAGACGCCGCGAGGCTCTTCGCCTCGTGGCTCAAGGACCACCTGCTTGATGAGGAGCATGCCCGGGCAGTCTCTCCACCAGCTCAGCATGACTTCGCCGCGGCGGGAGCCTGCGCCAAAGTCGTACGTCTCCACGGTGAACATGCTGTTGCGGGCGGCGTGGTGTTTGCGCACGTGGGCTTGGGCAACGTCAAAGAGGGTGGGGAGGGGGCTGGCCAGCTGGCGCGATGCATCCATGGACACCGGATGGTCCGGACGGGAAGCACAGTGTAATAATAAAAAAGTAGAACCCCAACCAACAATTAGTTATAATTGCGCCCCACTAAAAACCAACCCAAAACCCGAATAAACGCTCACCGCTTGACGCTCCATGGCCCGTGACTCCAAGCCCCTGCATGCCGCGCTCGCCCGCCTGGGCGTTGACCCCGTTCGGGATGCTGCCGCCTACAAGCTGCGCACGGTGCAGCTCTACGAGCAGCACATGAAAAAGCGGCGCCTCGCCCCGACAAAGATGGTGCTTGGCGTGTGGGCCAAGACCAACGTGAAGATGTACCTGGTTGGCTTCCGCGCCAAGACGGGTGCCTTCCAGCCCCAGGAACTCTTCCACAACAGGAGGATGGCTGAGCAGCACCGCGAGGTCCTTTCGGCGTCCGCTCCCCCGGGGCAGACCGTCGCCGTGTTCCACAACGCGCGGACGCCGCGGGTGGTGTGGCTCCTGCTGCCTCCCCCGGGTGGGAAGGCTCACTTTGTCTGGGGAGCCCACCGGGCTGACTGAAGCCTTCTGGGCCCCCGTAGCGCGTGTAAGCAAAGCCTCCTCCGCAGCAGCGCGCCCAGCCGTCCCGCATGCGGCAGGCAGGCAGGCAGGCGGAAGCCTTGCCACACCCGAGTGCCCTTCTGGACCAGCCGGAGCGGGGCTTTGCGCCGTACGCGCGCGCTCCTCCGCCTCGTGTTGACGCGGCGCACGGTGCGCGCATGGAGCTGGAACCTGGCACGTGCATTGTTTACAAAAGCCACGGCGGCGCTTCAAACGCAACTGAGTCCGTCACCTTGCGGAAGAAAACAAACTCGTCGTCTCTGAACTCTCGAATCGCTCGTTCAAGAGAGTATTCTTGTCTCACGTTGTCCACCACCTCTTCCGTCAGTATGCGCTCGTCAAACGACCGCCACTCGATGGGACTGGGGTCTCCCTCTTCCCGTCGGATAAACGCGGTGAGCGGCTCGTCAACAAACGCCTTCCGCCACTGCGGTGAGCCAAACCGCATGCCCAGCGAGAGCTCAAGCATGGCTGGTGGAACAGCTTCGTCGTACACATACGTTGCCCCGTCTCGGTTCAGCCACTGAACCCACTCAACAAAGGGGGCGAGCGGAGTCCGTGCCACGATGGCAGCGTGCTCGCCGGTGAGGTGGAGCCACTGCACAGACTGGAAGCTGGGCTGCGCCCCGTGACCAAGGCGGCTGATCTGAAGCGACTTGTAGGCGGAGGGGCGCATTCGTGGGATCCCCGCGTTGAGCGGGACGAACGATTTTTTCGTGGGCAGAGAGGCGAAGAGTTCCGGCGACATGATTGGGATGTCGTAGCCGGACACGAGGTAGATCATGTCAACGCTCGGGAACTCGTCGAGTATCGCTCGGTACCCCCTCTGCAGGACGTGGACCAGTGAGGGGGTGCCCCACGCGGTAGCTTGGTAAAAACCTATCCAGCGTTCATTTTCAAAGGGTCCCATGCGGCTCTCGTTGCAAAAGACGCGGGCCACCACCCGCCGCCGCTCCGTCGTGCACGCGGCCAACCATTTCGCCCACACGTCTGGCTGCTTGACGCCGTCGTGTGCGAGGAAGTAGACAACTGACGTGCTGTGGTGCTCAAGAGACATGCGCGTGTTGTGTTAATCTCTCAAGCGGCGCACTGAAGTTTATATCATGTCGTTTTACACGACCCCTTTCTCGCAAAACCGGCGAAGCAATTCGCGGGCCGTTGCCCGCGTATCTTCAGATGTGCCCACCGACCGGTCTATGAGCGCGGACGGATCCGCGCCATTATACAGCATCAAATTGAGCATCTCCGCGTTACACTTGGTCGCGGCAAGCGCGAGCAGGGTCACGCTGTAGGTTGCACCGTTCCCGCGGTCGCCGTGCGAAAAGTCCATGAATGACCAGCCGCCCTCTGGCCCGGCATCCAGGGCTGCGCGGAACCACGCAGTGTCGTTTGCGGCGACGGCGTCCAAAAGGGTTACATACAGGCTGTCGCGCGTGACGACGGGCGCGCGCTGAGCCACCAGCGACAGCAGAAAAAACGAAAGACGCATACCACGGCGTCAATGACCTAGCTAAATAGTCCCCCGCGCTCCCGCCACGCGTGCGCGTCGTAGAGCGCGTACAACGCCACCACGCCCGCGGGCACAGCCATGGCGCTGTAGCGCACCGTGTCCCAGTTGACGCCCGCGGGGCGTGCAAACCCACCCCCTTCACTAATCTTGCGGAAGGTGCCAAACGTCAGCCAAAAGATGGCCAGCTTGGTGGAGAGGCTGAGCAGAATATACCAACGCTCCGTAAACTTGGCGTCCCCAAACTGCCGCCACTTCAAATAGTTGAGCACGCTCACGATGCAGAACGTGGAGTACCACAGCGCGAACGGTACCGTGTTTTCTGTAAAGAGCGTGCCGGCGCTGTGCGTCTCTGAGGCATTGATCTGGTACAGGAGGATGCCAATGTGCGGAAAAAAGAGCAGCAGGCCCACGCCAAAGCACACCTTGAACAGGCTTGCCCGTCGCGCGCGCATCGCAGCCGCGGACTCCTCCACAGCTTCGGCCAGCGCATCCGGCATCCCCCTGTCGTAGGCGCGCCGCGCCAGCGCCTCCTCCACCGCCGGGCTCGGGAGCAGCGTGTCGAGGAGCTCGATGGCGTACCCGACGGCTTGCAGCGCCACGCCCGAGGCGAGCAGCCTGATGAAGTAGTACAGGTCCGTGATGCCGATGGCCACGGCGCCAAAGGCGCTGAGCAGCGTGGCGGTGATGGCGTACTCCACCCAGCGCAGCGGGTTGGCGCTGGGCGTGTCCACGTACCGCCGGATGCGCGCCTGCACGTCCGGCTCCAGCACCGCCAGCAAATAGATGACGTGAAAGGCGGCGGTGAACACCTCCACCACCACGAGCGGCATGAGGATGCGCGTGCCAAACGCCACCTTGGGCCTTGGTGCGATAAAGTCAACGCTCGTGTTGTACTCAAATAACGGCGCGATGACGGACACCTTGGGGTCGCCGGACAGCGTGATGATGGCGCCTACGATGGCGCTCGTGCCGTGCAGCACGAAGGCGGCAATATGCAAGATGGTGAGCTCGCCATCCGACACCCACGGGTCCACGGGGCCTGCCAGGGGCGCTCCCCGGCGCACCACCTTGCGGTGCGGCTTGGCGCGGCGCTCCACCACCGTCGTTGGGGTGACCCAACACAGCGACAGCGAGATGACCAGGAGCGTGATTACGAAAAAGAGCCACAGGAGCCAGCTCACGTCGCTGCCGTACGCGTAGTCGTCGTTCCCCGCAGCATAGTCACGGTGCATCGTCTTCCGGCCCGCACGCACGCAATAAATAAGGTCTACTCGAGTTTCGCCGCGCTGCGCTCTTTCTTCATCACCCAGGCGGAGGCGCCGGACACGGCGGCAACCAGGAAAAAAAACTCGCAGCCCGCGGACGGCGGCAGCCCCGCAATCTCCGCCGGGTAGGTGACCAGCGCGTACGAGAGGCACAGGACGGCAAGGGCCACCGCGAGCTGCGCCCCCGCCAGCCCGCTCGGCTCGAGGGTGACGTGCCGAGCCAGCAGGCCCACGTGGCCCAGGTAGAGCAGCGTGACGCACAGCTGGTACACCATGTACTCTTTCGGCTGCACATCAGCGAACGACGCAAGCGGACCGTCGCCGTGCAGCAACGCCGTCATGATGCCCAGCAGCAGATAGTAGATGGCCCAGTACAGGTGCGAAAAGAGAATGACTTCGGTGCGCGGGCTGAAGGGGCCGGCTGCGCCTTGCCGCATGGCATAAAAGGCGGAGAGCAGACAGGCGCCCGGGCCGGCGAGCGTGGCGAATTCAAGCAGCGCCGCCGTCACGGGGCTGTACGTTGAGACGCGATGCCGCACAGAGGTGCGGAGCAGCGACGTGGACGCGCTGGCGGCGGCGGCAATTTCTTTGGGACTGGTGTCTGCCAGAAACTGCGCGAACGGCAGCGGGTCCATTCGCTCGTACATCGTCATCTGCGACAGCTGCTCAGACCGCAAGATGAGTTCGTGCAGGCGGTCTTCAAGGACGGCAACGTCTTCTGCCGCGTTTTCCACGTCGTCATCCGCCTTGTCCGCCTCAGCCCAGTCGCCGGTGGCGAGCGCCGTCTCCTCCTTGCGCTCCAGGTTGTCCAGCGTGTCCTGCGCGTCAGAGAGCTTGCCCGCATACTCCTCCATCGCCTCCCTCACGTCCGCCTGCATCTGCGCGTCATAGTCGTCTTGTGTCGTAGCCAGGGCGTTGTCTGCCAGCACCTCCGCCTCGTGCAGCTCCGCCTCAAGCTGCGCGTTTTCAATGCGCAGCGAGCGACGCACATCCGTGACGGCGCCAGCGCCCAGGATGAGCAGCGCGCAGAGTGCGCGGTGCAGCATCTTGTGCACAGGCGCCGTTTTTGAGTAAATATAAAGTCATAGGCGCGCACACGAACGGATGTCCCTCGTGCAGGCGTACACCATCGTGGACCGGCGCACCCAACAAGTTTTTATGCTGCGCCTTTCCCGGCGCCCTGCCGTGGCTGCGTTTCGCGCCTCCCCGGACGCGCTCCTCACCGCGCACGCCATAGAGCGCCGCGAGCTGGTGGCGGGCACCATGGCGGAGACGGATGCGCTCATGGCGACGGAAAGCACACCCGGCGAACTGGAGCACCACTATCTCAAAGCCTGGGAGTCTTGCGAAAATCTGCTGGAGTCATGCCGCGACGAGGGCTTGGACGTGCTGCTCTGCCTGTCGCTCTCGTCCGTTCCCGGCGAGGCGATCGAGTTTTCGGGTCATATTATGTCGACAGATTAGCGCAACACGCGCCGACAGACGGGGCACGTATCCGCCCTGCGCATCCAAAAATCTATGCATGGCGGGTGAAAGGCGTGCGAGCAGGGCAGCGTTTTGAGCAGCGCGCCCTCCGTAGCGTCCTCAAGACACACGGCGCAGGTGACGTCGCACAGTCCCGAGTGCGACGCGATTGGAAAATCGTCTCTCCGAGCGTCGCTGAGTCTCAAGCGCGCGCCGCGGATGCGCGGTCCTGCGAGGTCAGGCCCCGGCCAGGGGCCGATGGAGTAAGGCCTCCGCTGGTCCTCAAAGAGGCGCACGGCGTTTTCGCGCATGGAGGTGAGGCTGGCGACTGGCCATAGAGGCTGCGCGCCCACAGAAATTCCCGGCTCCACTTCGGCGTCAATCACGCGAATGACGCTGCCGTTGTCCATAAAAAATAATGCTCTGTCCCGAACACGGAGCACGTTCTGCGCCATCTCGCGCACAAGCACCGCCTCCAGGCTGACGTTTGGTGGCGCATCCGTCACGACTCGCACTGTGTGTGTTCCAGCGCCGGCTCGCACAATTGCAAACGGTCTTTCCATTCTGCGTCACCAGCGCCCGGCAATATACCTAGGGCACTCGCTTGGCGCCGCGTGGCGGCGCTGGGGGGCAAAGGTCACGCGAATCGAACGCCAATCGATTTCGAACGCCAATCGAATTCGAACGTTGTATTCGCTCGACAGTCGAACGCTCAGTTTTGTCACTCAGGTTCCCGTCTCCTCTCTCCCAATGTCTGGCACCAAGCGTTCTGCTCCCACCACCGACGTCGCCCAGCACGTCTACGCTGCGACGGGCAAAACCATGGAGGCGATCACCTGCGCCGACCTGGTGCAGCTCGTCAAGCAGGCGGGCGGGCCGGACCACACGACGGCCAAGTACACCAAGGCGGTGCTCCTGGATCGTCTTGAGCGTGCCCTCTCTTCTGAGGGCCAGCCGCGCGTCGTGCGCGCCCCGCGCACCGCGGGCGGCGCCGGCGGAGAGGCTGCGCGGGTGGCTGCCGTGCGGGCGGAGGCGGAGGCGGCTGCCGCGCGGGCGGAGGCGGAGGCGGCTGCTGAGCGCCTGGAGGTGGCGCGCCTGGAGGTGGCGCGCCTGACCGCCCAGCTCAAGGAGCGCGACGACCGCCTCAACAAGTTCACTCTGCCGGCGACGATGACGCCGGCGGAGGCGGCCGCCGCCTGGGTGGAGACGGAGAATGAGCGCTACGAGGCACTCCAGACTCACTTGGCCACCGCGACGTGGGACCTGACGCGGCTCACGGAGACGCACGCTGCGGCCCAGCGCGAGGCGGACATGGCGCGCGACGCCTCCGTGGCCTTGGCGCTGGATCTGCAGGACACGGGCCGCGACCTGGCGAACGAGGTTCGCGGTCTGGACGTGGACGACCCGATCGCCGCCGACCAGGCGGCGGAGCGCATCCATGCGCTGGCGCAGCGCGCGGCGGACATGACCCGCGCCGCGGGCACGCTGCGGGACAAGGAGCGCGCCGCCAACGGCGCGGCCGCCGAGCTCACGGCACTCAAGCCCAAATTCGCCACGCTGGCGCAGGCGGCACACCCGCGCGCGGGCAGCTCTGAGGGCAGCGACAGCGCGGCCGTCACCTGCTTGTCGTGCAGCGAGGTGGTGCTCAGCAGCCTTTCTCTGTACTCACGGAGCGGCGGGAAGGACCACTGCGTGTGCCTGGACTGCGCCAGCGCTTTTTTCTGCAGCATCTCCACCAACAACGCGCACCTGTCGCTCTCCTCCACCACCGGCATCGCGTGCTCTCTGGCCAAGCCTGGCAAACCGTGCTGCGTGTATGAGGACGAGGACGTGGCGGCCGCGGTGTCGGCGCTGGGCGCGAGTGATTTGTATGATGCCGCGGCTTTCTTGAGCGCCTACAACACCTGCATTGCGGCGGGCAAGGTGCGGCACGCGGTGGAGCAGGAGCGCCGCGACGCCTTTCAGCGGGCCGCCCAGCTGCGCCGCATGTCCGCGGTGCAGCGCCTCCTGCTCACGGCGGCGGCCAAGTGCCCCGGCTGCGGCACGCAGTCCGCCTCCACGGAGCAGTGCGAGCACGTCACCTGCCCGGTGGACAACACGGACTACGGCACCTGCTGCTGCGGCCACGCCAAGGCCCCCGACATCGGCGGCGCCATCAGCGCCTGCATCTTCAACCCGTACAGCCACTACATCGGCCTCGGTGCGCCGCAGAAGGAGGTGCTGCACACCGTCTCCGTCGCGGTGGATGCTGCGCGCATCATGGCTGACCAGCCAAACTTGTCGCTGGCCAACCCCTCCCAGGAGGACCTGTCGCGGCTGCAGGCGGCGGGCATGGCTGTCGTGGACAACCTGCTGTTTCCGGCGGCGCTGGAGGCGCACCCGGCGCGGGCGCGCGTGCTGTCGGGCCTCAAGGACCTGGCGGCGGGCCGCGAGGTGCCCATCCTGCCCCGCGGCAGCACCGGTTTCATCAACCTGTCGGGCGAAGACCTCGTGCGGGGCGGCGTGGAGTACGTGGAGCGCCACATGGACTGGCTGGTCAGTGTCACCACCGAAAACGAGTGGCTGGGTCAGCTCAAGGCGGACCACTGCGCCGCCTTCCGGGGCCACCTGGTTGCCACCCCTGGCTACCACCCGGGCTACAACCTGCGCACGCGGCTGAACGCTTAGGCTTTGCACAGTGTAACTATCTAGTTGGCTCCCGCGGCTAGCAGCTGTTCCACTACCGCCCGATGGCCGTGAAGTTGGGCCCTTCGGAGCGCTTCTTCGTGGACGTTGGCTCCTGCGGCGAGCAGCTGCGCAACAACCTCCGGGTGCCCGTTTTGTGCAGCGGTGCGGAGAGCCTCGTCATGGTTTGCATGGACGTTAGCTCCCTCGTCAAGCAGCATCCTTACCACTTCACGATGCCCGTGAAGAGCTGCCGTGCGGAGCGGTAAATCGTTGCGTGCATGAACGTTCGTACCACTTCCAAGCTCGTTCGCCACCAACGCTTGGTGACCGGCAGCAGCCGCATTGATGAGCCTAGCTTCAGCGGGAGTACTGGCAGCTTCAGGTATTAGAATCCGATCCATAAGTGGCGCCAGGGCAGGCGCCGCGGCGCGCGCCGGAGCAGGCGCCGGAAAGGCTACATCCCACGCGGCAGCGGGTATCGCAGCCCGTGTCATGGGGTCCCTTCCGCTCTGGCGAAGCTGCGCAAGGTTTGACCGGTTGTACAGGTAATTGTTCAGGCGAAACGTGGGGTCGTCGTCCGAGTTTGCGATGCAATCCATATCCAACGGCTCCTGGATGCACCCATCACTTACCTCGTTGGCTACGTTCAGCCGCTCAACAACTTTGTTCCAGAACGGCTCTTGTGCCTTTTTCGCGGCTTGTGTCACCGGCTTTGGCAGGCGAGGAATCGTGACGCGCTGGATGGAGTCCCGCCCGGCTGTATTCTCGCGCATGGCCGCCGCGATCGCCGCCTCCTCTGCGCTGGACAGCGTCACCGGGGCAGTGCCTGAGCGCGGGCGTTTCGGCACGGGGCCGCTGATTGGCCCGCTCACCTGGTCAAATGCGCTCCCTCCCCCATCCGGCTGGCGCCGGTTGCCTCCGCCAAATATGTCTATGCTCATTACAGTGTCGCGCGCGCATATGCAAAATATAGCGCTCTCAAAAAAAACGTTCGTTCGACTCGATCGCAACCTCTGCCTTTCCCCAAGCATGTCTTCGCCAAGTGTTCCTCCCGCGGCTCTTCCCGCCAACACCGTCACCATCAGCCGTGCTCTCCTGGACGCGACGTACAACGTGCTCCTTGACATTGACTGCGAGTGGGGGATGGCACCGTGGGACGAGCTGATTCGGGTGGCGGAGGAGAGCAAGGCGGCGACGCTCGAGCCCACCAAGTCCGAGGAGCTCGCAGCCGCCAAGCGCAAGGAGCCTGAGGAGGAGGCGGGCAAAGGCGACGCGGCGGCGGAGCCGAAGAAACCCAAGAGCGAGCCCGAGCCCGAGCCGATGGTCTCTCTGACGGCCGAGGACGCGCGCTTCGTCTCCGAGTGGCTCAACGTGATGGGCGGGCCCATGGGCGACCCGGAGGCGCGCGATCACCGCGCTCGCGTGTGCCGCCTGCGCCGCGCCCTCAAGAGCGACCAGGCGCCGTGCACCGCGGGGTACTGCTGCGGAGCCTAAGGCGTACACCTTGTGAAATACACGCCTCGCGGCGTGCTGCGCGAGCCCACGCGCGCCCTTCACGGTGTTGTACCAGGAGGCGAGTCTCTGCGACGCGAGGCCAGTCGAGGTCCGTCCGCGCGAGTGTATGAATACAGAGTCGCCCCAAGCAACCACCGTTCGGCGGTGGCGCACTCGCTATGCCAGGCCGCGGTTTGGTTGCGGCCATGTGCGACTCTGCGCGGCGCAAGGGGTGGCGGGGGGCGTCCGCGCGGGCGTATGAATACAGTATTCATACAGCCTCAGGCGCGCGCGACAAAAGTTGCCGCGGGCGAGGTTCGCTCCTGGCAACCACTGAAAGGCGGGGGCGCATTCGCTATGCCAGGCTGCGATGTGGTTGTGGCCGTGTGCGACTCTGCGCGGCGCAAGGGGTGGCGGGGGGCCGTCCGGGCGCGCGTATGAATACAGTATTCATACAGCCTCGGGCGCGCGCGACAAAAGTTGCCGCGGGCGAAAGTCGCCTCGGGCAACCACCGTTCGGCGGTGGCGCACTCGCTATGCCAGGCCGCGGTTTGGTTGCGGCCGTCTGCGACTCTGCGCGGCGCAAGGGGTGGCGGGGGGCGTCCGCGCGGGCGTATGAATACAGTATTCATACACGCCTATGCGGGCACAGTGTTTTCGTCGCGGGCCTCTTCCGCGCGTTTCAGAGCCGCCGCTCGGTGCAGTTTTTTCCACTCCTCCCTGGTACACGTGGGTGCAGTTTTTACTTCACCGGGCGGTGTGCACCAGCTGCAACGGAGACTTCCATCCTGAACGAGAGCAAACATCGGGCAGATTTTCATACACTCCGTGTTTCTTTCTTTTACTGCACCCGGATACGTTGTGGAATTCCACGTGTTGATGCACTCGTAGGGCGGCAACGCTTCGCTGACCCGTGCCGAGCGCCTGGGCGGCGTTTTATCCGGCCCGAAAAGGCTCATGTGCACACGAGACGAGCACGGAAGTAATACCACCGTCGTGCTTTTGCCTTTCTACAAGACTATTGCCACTCTTCGTCTCGGCGCCCCCACGGATGCCAACACCGCCTCCTGCCCCTCCGCCAGTCGCTGCGCCACCGCGAGCTCCTCCGGCGTGTGCAGCGCGCCGGAGTGGTACGGCACTGGCCGCCCCTCCGCCAAGTCCTGCGCCACGGACTGCTTCGCCGCCTCGCTCAACCCCTCGTAAAACTGCACCACCTGCTGCTCATACGTCATGTGCTTGTCCAGGGGTATGGACCACAAGCCGTAGAGGCTGACGGCTGCGAGCGTGGCCAGCGCCACGTAGCGGTTTTGCACCACGAGCACCCACATGGCCAGCGCCACCGGCGGCACCGTGATGGCGCGGCGCCACCGCCGGCTCAGCCGGAAGGTGCTCTCGTGCTCGCCGTCGTCGCGCAGGAAGCACGCGAGCTCCGTGAGCATGATGAAAACGTAGAGCACCGACTCCACGGACAGGTTGACCAGCAACGGCGCCAGCCCAAAGAGCAGGCTGCAGAACGCGCACGCGAGGATGGCGCGCCGCGGGGCGCCAGACGCCGCCTTGGTGCCCAGCGAGGCTGGAAATATGTTCGCCACCGCCATGCTGTGCACCGTGTAGCTCGCGGTGAGCAGCGCGCTCACGTAAATCTGCAGGTTGGTGAGCAGACACGAGACGAGGATCCAGAGCGCCAGCCAGTCGCCGCCCAGGTCTCGGGCCACGGTGACAAAGTGGCCGCTCTGCCAGGCGGAGGCTTCATCCTTGGACGCGAGGTAGGGAAAGACGAGCGCGCACGAGTACAGCACCGCAATGGTGAACGCCACGAGCACCATGGCGGCGGGCACGTTGGTGCGCGGGTTGGAAACGTGGCTGATGATGGAGGAGGCGGCGTCGTAGCCCGCGCTGTTGTAGATGAGCAAGTTGACCAGCTCGTCCCAGCGCACGGTGCGCACGGACGCGGAAAAGCCGTGGAGCCGCGACGGGTCAATGCCGCGGTAGAACGCGGCGCCAACCAGCGCAGCAAATGCGGCGGTGGAGTTGATGGAGAATATCCACATGACGCGGCTGGCAAAGTCGATGCTCCCCAGGTTGATGGCGGCGGACACGGCGATGATGCCGACGGTGAGCCCGATGCGCTCCCAGGCGCTCCAGTGCGCGCGCGACCAGTACGCCTGCGCGTACGTCAGCGTCACCTCGGACACAAAGGCGGCGGTGCTGCACTGCATGAGCACCACCCACAGTGACACGTTGGCCGCCAGCTGGTTGCCAAACAGCTGCTTGCTCCATGCGCCCACCGCGCCGTTGAGCTGCTTGTACTTGATGGAGAGCTCCGCCGAAACGAGCGCCTGCACAAAACCCCACACAAAGGGGAAGGCGATGATGCCCACGAGCGCGAGCACGACGCCCCGGCTGGAGCCGATGATGCCCTCGATGCCGGACGGCCCCGAGCCCACGGCGCTGAAGACGATGATGAAGAGATTGAAAAAGCCAATGGTGCGGCCGTGGGGCGGCCCACTCATCGCCCGTGCCCGCATTTGCGCGATGCACTTGTATTCCGTGCATATAAACGCAAACGGCGGGCGCGGGTATGACGTGTGTCGCACCCGCCTTTGAGCGGCCGCCGTCGGGCAAGGTGTACACCGTCTACGACCGCAGGGACGGACGCGTGTACGGCCTGCGGCACGAACGCACCGCGCTGGTGGCTTTTCGGTGCGCGCAGGACGCCTTCACCGTCAGCCGGGCGCTGGAGCGGCACTACACCACGCACGGCGAGTATCCGGAGCACAACCTGGAGGACTACCCGCGCGCGCTGGACGCGCTGCTCCCGGCGCCGCCGTCGTTTCGGAGGCCCAAGTTTCTGCGGATGCGCGCGTGGAAGAGCGCGGAGCAGCTGATGGACACGTGTCGTTGGAACGGCCTTGACTTTCTGTATTGCACGGAGGTGATTACGCGGCCACACGTCGCCTACAGCGGCGAGCTGTTTCACACGACGCGCGAAGAGACGCGGGCCACGGGTCTTGTCGGCATCCTGAATAGAAAGCTGGTAGAGGATCAGTTTGGCGACGAGGAGAGCGAGAGAGATGAAGCCGGGGACGCGGGTGGCTTGATGTAGTCCTTGTAACACACGAGGCAGCTCATCCGGGTGGGGCCGAAGGAGGTCACCACGGACGATTTGCAGTGCGGGCACCTGTCCGTGTTTGTGTTACGAATATCCATCCAGCCCGCGTTCACCGCACATACGGTGACGTCAGATATACCTCCCCGCTTAAGTCGGCGCTCCATGGACGTCCCTGGGCGTCAAGTCGCATCGTTTTATATAAGTCTTGAGTGGGGGCCGGGGGTACTTGAGCCTACAGATGCTGCGCGGACCCGCCGGCAGTGTCAACGAGCGCTCCTCCACCCTCGGCAATGCCGGCTTTGCGGCGGGCGGCATGACGTCCAGCGTCACCCCCAACCCCTGGTCCCCCTACTTTGGCGAGCCCGTCCGCGAGCTGAAGCTGAACCCGTACAGCGCCTACGGGCGCGAGAATTGGTCGCTGCCGGACGCGTACAGCGGCAGCCTCCCCTACATGACCCAGCTGATGATCCACATCATCGCTGAGGAGGACCTGTGGCCCACCAAGACGGTGGCGCCCATCCGCGTCACGGAGAGCGAGATGGAGGTAAGCTTTTTCGCGTTCGCTCGCTGCGCTCGCTCTCGCAAAAAGCTTAACCAAAAAACCCGTCCCGTTCGCAGGTGGCTTGGGACGAGATTGTGTTTAACGACCACCTCCTGCAGCCGGTGCCTGAGGAGGGCGTGTCCCGCCTGGTCACCCAGCAGACCAACGAGCGCCGCGACCACTATGTGCGGTATGGAATTGCGCTCATCTTGGAGCATGGATTCATGAAGACCGCCAAGGGCCAGCAGGCGTACCAGATGAATATCCTGCAGATCCGCAACGCCACGCTGGAGACGATGTACTTTGGCGTGATTGAGGTAAGCTTTTCGCGTTCGCTCGCTGCGCTCGCTCTCGCAAAAGCTTAACCAAAACCTTCGCGCAGGCTCTGCTCAACTCCAAACAGTACAGCCAGGCGTGGACCCGCAAGTACGGCACCCAGGCGCGCTCGGGCGCCTCGCTGCGCGGCTACCTGGGCGACGAGATTGAGCGCTACATGGTGGTGCAGAAGACGGAGCACGGTTTTGATCTGCTTGACAACAAGGCGAAAAAGTACCTGCGCTCCAACGGCGTCACTCCGGACACCTGGATCTTGCCCGAGGGCACCGCCACCTTCCTGCAGACTGTGCGCCCCGAGAATCGCGACTACTACCTGGCTGGCCCGGGCGGACCGGACGGCTACAAGTCGGCGCTCAACGCCGCCCCCGCCAGCGGCATCCGCCAGATTGCCGCCAACTCGTGCCAGGTGTTTGAGTCCAAGTCCTTTGAGGTGCCGGGCGCGCCCATGCCCGTGGACCCGCTGGTGCGCGAGGTGTCGGTGGGCGAGTACACCACCATGGTGGACACCGTGTCGGACGTGGTGGCGTGCTCCGACTACAAGTCGCACATGCGCGACATTTACATCTACGACGAGCGCCGCGACGACTTTTCGCGCGTCTCAATGAAGACGGCGCTCAAGGCGTGCTGCCGCTTTGATGACAGCGGCGAGCTGTGGTTCCCGCCCGGCTTTTCCAACAAGTACGAGCAGGACCCCTTCATCCAGGACAGCAAGCGACCGGTGAATGTGTTTGGCGACATGTCCGAGCGCTACATGCCGGATGACTTGCTGTTCAAGGTGGCGGATTCCCTGGTGTGCAAGTTTTTGGAGACGCAGCCCACCGCGGGACGGCCGGACTACGAGGCGTGGGCGGCTGCCGGCGCCTTCCCCGCCCCCGCTGCCGAGCCATTCTTCAAGTTTATCCAGGACCGCCTGGGCTCCAGCCGCGTGTTTTCGGACGCCTACACCCCCACGTGGCGCGCGGCCGGCGCCCGGTCAGGCTGGTTCTACAACACCGTCGCCTTCCGCGGCCTTGCGGCTGGCCGCGCGGGCGCCGGGGCCTACGCCGCCGCCGCCGCGCTCATGGCAGCCTCCGCGGCCGCCTTCCCCGGCGGGGCTGGCCCCGCCAACGCCATAGCTGCCATTTCGGACCCGCCTTCGGCTGCCGGCCCGGGCACGCCCGGCTTTGACGGCACGCACATCAACTGGGAGGTGGTGCGCAAGGTGTTTGGCGAGCTGCTCAACACGTCCAGCGCGCCGCTCAGCCCCAGCGAGCTCGCGCTCACCGACTCAACGCTGGACAAATTCATCACCAAGATGACTCTCCTGGGCGACCGCACCGCGCCAAGCGAGCAGGCGCTGGTGTACACCACCGCCTACCTGGCCAGCAGCATCAAGACGTTCAAGGCGGCAGCCACGACGGGCATTTGGCTCAAGCACTACCAGTTTGTGGTGCACAAGGGTCTGCTGGCGATCGCCGCGGCGGCGACCAACGCCGCCACGGATGCGACGATTGAGGCCTTTGCCACCGCCATTTTGGACGTTCGCAGGCACCCGCAGTTCCAGCTGGGCGTGGCTGCTGTCAACGCGGCGCTTGGCCTGGGCGCTGTGGGCGCAGGCGCAGCGGCGGCGCCCCCGCCGGCGCACCACGCGGCGCTGCCCGCCGCCATTGGCGCCTTTGACATTGCCGCCCAGAACCTGGAGTACGGTGCGGACGAGGGGCCCGCCAAGCGCGCCTTTGGCACCGCGCGCTTCGGCGCCGTGCTCTCTCGCCGCGACGGCACCCAGCGCGGCACGGATGGCGACGGCGGCTTTGACACGGAGGAGCCGCCGTCTGGCGCGCCCCCCACGTCGGTGCCCGGCTTTTCGCACTCCATGGCGGCGCGCTACGCCTCTGTCCAGGCGGCGGACCACAAGGTGCTCATCAAGTCCACCATGCTGACGCTGCTGCACACCCCGGTGACGCACGAGTCCCTCTCCAAGCTCATTGAGCACGACCTGTACTTTCCGTTTGAGTTTCTGCTGTTCCGCCCGCGCATCACCCACAACATGGCGACGGGCGTGCTGCTCAAGGCGGGCACTGAGACGGCGGAGACGCTGGTGGGCCACGCCGACTTCCAGCTCACGGATGACGTGGTGCGCAAGATGCACTACGGCCACTTTACGCTGTACAGCAAGACGGTGGTGTGGAAGAGCGACAACGTCTACCTGGCGGAGAATATCGTCGCCACCGGCTACGTGCGCGGCAACGACGTTTCCTTCAACACCCTTGACTCGCTGTACACCCCGTCCGGCGAGTCAGACGTCAAGTCCATCTACGCGGCGCTGGTGCCGGTGTCTGCCCGCCACTCGGAGGACACCATCACGTCGGGCCAGGGCTACTTCAACCCCATGGATGTCTCTGGCCGCTTCGCCGAGAACGTGCCCCACCTGCGCAACCTGGACCTGGAGGTGGGCAACCCCGGCCGCCTCCACTACCCGGGCGCCGAGTTTTACGCCAGCGTGTGGCGGATGAATAACTCGAGCCAGAAGCTGGAGACGGAGTTTGTGCCGTCGCAGATGGGCAGCCACAACACGCTCGTCTTCCAGGGCCACCAGATGACGTACAACCCGTCCAACGGCAAGTACGACCTGACGACGCTCAACACCGGCCACTTTGGCGACCGCGTGTACCCGGGCTGCGGCAAGGTGCGCCGCATGGCGAACCAGAAGTGGCTGCAGCCCGTGACGTACACGAGCGCCTTTGGCGCCTCGTCGCACATCACGTCGCTGGGTTCGTAAATTGTGCGATTTTATATAGTTATTTCCCAAGCGTCGTACCATAGATGCCCTCGTCCGACTGGCGACACATCGCGGAAGGGCCGCGGGGGCTGGCGCGCGCGGCGCAGGCGCTGCTCATGCCCGCGGTGTTGTACGCCAACACCATGCGCCAGATTCCGGCCAAAGAGTCGCGGCTAGGCGAAAACCCCGCGCTCGCCGGGACGATGTACTGCATCCTGAGCCCGCTGGGCGCGTTGACCACGCCGCTGTGCGTCTTTCCGCTCAACTTTTGGCTGCGACACCACGTGTACCCGGAGGAGGCGGAGTGCAGAGCGGCAACGCTGTCGCTGTGCTGCGCCCCGTGCTCGCTCGCGGAGGTGTCGCGGGAGCTGGAGAAACGCAAGATGGCACCCACAGGGCCGCCTAGAGAGCAGCGCATGTCGTACGGATGCGACTCGAAATACTGTGAATTATAGATGCTTCTGCGCGCGGTGTGCAGAAAAGAGTGCACAATGCACGCGTCCGACGCCTATCTCGCCGCGGTCCGCGGCGTCTGCGACGAGCTTGAGGAGGGGCGCCGCCTCTCGTCCAAGGTGCTGCCGCCCGTGGAGGACCCCGCCGCCCTTTCGGAGGCGCTCGCGCGCGCGTGCGAGGACCCGGCGCACCCGCTGCGCGCCGCCGTGGAGGCGCACGGCGGCGACGCGCTGGCGGACGCCGTGGCCAACGCCAGGCTGGGCGAAACCATGGCGGGCGAGCTGGACGGCCGCGCCGTGGCGTGTGCGGCGGCGGCGCTCCTGCTGACGGTCTACGACGTGGAGGCGCCGAAGCTGGCTGCGCTGGCCAAGGCGACCCCGGCGGATGAGCTGGCGGTGGTGACCCAGAACACGGACACCTACCCCGCGAGCGCCGACCCCACCGCCAACGACGCGGTGCAGATGGCGCTGCTGGCCCACGTGCGCGGGGAGGCTGGCACAACGACCAAGCTGGCGAGCGCGCTCTACCGCTGCACCGCGGGCGGAGATGGCGCGCCGCTCCACGAGCTGGTTCGGATGTGCGCAGACTTTTTACACGAGTGTCGCGCGCTGATGGAGGCTCCGCCAGCGCCGCCGGCTCCCGCTCCCGCCACCACGGTGGATCGCGCCACCTCGCCGGAGCCTTTCGCCTTTTACGAGCTGGCGGAGCGCCCATTCTCATCCTCAGCGACGCCAGAGCCGCCGGCGTCTGAGTTTTCCTTTCCGGTGCCGTCCTCGTTCACCACGGCGTTCGGGCCCTCCTCCCCGCTCTCCGAGATGCTGGACGAAGACACGGCCCTGTTGAGGGCGCTCAACCTCTCGTTTTCCTCATAGCTCGGTTCGTCTCCTGTCAAAGGTCGAGATGTACTCTCGGGCAAGCCGCCAGGTTCCGGTGTCGGCGTACTGCAGTTTGTAGATGAAGAGGATGGTGATTGAAATTGTAAAGGAGATGCAGAGCTTGGCGAGAAAGACGGCGGCTCGGGCGCACAGGCGGGCGAGTGTGTCAAACTTGACCATGCACAGGAGCGTCAGCACCGCGCAGATAACAACGTCCAGCGTAGACATGCGCGGGTGCTTACCTGAGCTGTCTGTCGCGCGTATATATGCGCTCGTGGTGCCGCGCGAGGTCAATGCACGTCACCCGGTCGCCAAGCGCGCTGTGCACGGCGCCGTGACTCGTCAACACCACAATCTTGTCCCCTGGGCGCAGCGTGTGCTCCGCCTTGCCAACCTCGTAGGCGAGCACGACCGGCGTCGCGTCCGGCGTCGCGTGCGTCGTCTGCAGCGAAGCGAACGACGCCATCAGCCTCGCCATGTGCACAACCGAAGCCACCGAGACGAGCACCGTGTCCGCCGACTGGTCCTCTATGCTCGTGAGCGAGAGCTTAAACTCGGCGCCGGGGCGCTCCATCACCTCCTCCATCACCTCCATAAACTTTTCCGCGTGGTGAACGTGCGCGTGCGAGGTGCTAAAGACGTGGACGCGCGGCACGACCGCGGGCGCGCTCGGCTGCGCTGCCGGCGCGGGGGACGAAGACCAGAACATCATCGGTACCGTCGTTACAGCGCGCAACTTATATGTCGCGGAGCGCCGACCGGGCCCACGCGTGCAGCTGCTCAATGGCAGGCGACGCCTGCATGTGCAGCAGCATCTGCGCAAAGCTGACGAGCGCGGGCGGTGCCGCCGGGTGGGTGGCGGCGGACGGGGCCGCGGCGACAGGGGCTGCCGTCGCGGTGACCACGGCGACAGGGGCCGCGGCAACCGGGGCTGCCGTCGCGGTGACCACGGCGACAGGCGCCGTGACGATTGGGGCTCCTGAGGTCGCCGCGGCAGGCGCCACCGGGGGCGCCGCGGGGGAGTGCACGTTCGCGCGCGACGGCGTGCCTGCGCGCGGCGGAAAGGCGACCCGCTTGAGGTCCGGGTGCACCTTGCCGCCCGCGAGCAGCGCGTCGCTGAGCACAAAGGCGCCGGCGGCGAGCGCGTCCAGCGGCTTGGGGGCGGTCGCCTTGCGCTTTTTGGAAGGGGGCACAAACTCGGGCACCGCGGGGACAGAGACGCGCGTGCCATCCAGCAGCGTCACTGTCTCGCGGTTGCCCGGCGGCGGGGGCTCGGGCAGGCTGCCAGCCTCGCGGGCGTGCGCCATGAGCGCCTCAAAGAAGGCGGGCGTCACCAGCTTCTGCGTCGTGGTGAGCGTGCACCAGGCGATGTAGTGAAAGTCGTAGCCGCCGCTCGCGTTGGCCAGACCCAGCAGCGTGAGGTCCATGGCGGTAAAGCCCAGGCTGCGCAGGTGCGACGCGGTGGCGGACTTGGCCGCGACTGGGGTGCCCAGCTTGAGCACCGTGTACGTGGCGCCGTCAATGACGACGTCAGCCGCCATGGGGTTGGGAGCCTCCGTCATCGCAGCGCGCCCACGGAGCGGCGAGGACTGGGTCGAAACTCCGGAATCTGTTCGAGCGCTTCGAACGCGGTTTGGGTGGCGTTCGACTGGAGGACGAGCAGGGGTTTGGGTTCGCCTGGCACGTGCACGGGAAGGTTTTTGTAGTGCTCTCCGGACAGGTGGAGCATGACAAAATACTGCACGCCACCAAGCGCGCCAGCCGCCAAGATGTTTGCGTTTGAGTGACCGCGGACGATGGCTAAGCCAACAGACGGATAATGTTCAAGGAGCGCGAGGATGGATGCGTGGTCCGCGTAATCCTTGCCCTCGCGCACCTGGCGGATGTACTCCTCGGGTTCCAAGCCGGGTGGCGCGGACTCGGGGAGCGGAAAGGGAAGCCCTTGTTGCACACGCTGGTACAGCATGTGCGACAATTTGTCCGCTGCCTGGTGCCGGAGAGGTTGGGTCCATGACCCCCTTGGTGGCGGGTCGCGTGGCAAGCCAAGGGCAGCCAGCACGCCGGTGTCGCGCAGCGCAAACGCAAACGCCTCGTAAAAGCAATCGCCGTTCACCCGAAACCCGTAGTCGCGTGGCTGCAGGAGGCCCACGGCGTAGACGTCAAACGGGCGCGCAGGAGGAATGGTTCGCCTCCTCAACACGGCGCCGCGCAGAGCGTCGTGGCACCGGTCAGGGGCGACGAGCGCGAGCACGGATGACACCTCCCGCACTCGGCGCTGAAAGTCCTGCTCGTCCTTGTACCTTTCAGGCGCAAAGTAGGCGCGGGCAACGCCGCGGGGGCCTTCGTCGCCGTACGTGTCGTCGTACCACGCGATGAGTTCGTCGCCTTGTGCGATTGGCATCGCCACGATGAGAAAAACGCACGGCGAATGAAAGCCGGCCACTTCGTAGAGCCCGTCCGTGTACAGTGTGCCGAAAAAACAGTTGATGCATTCGCGCTCATCACGCCCGGGCTCGTTGACGTACGCGGCGGCGCAGCGCCCGCCGGCGCATACAGCGGGCACATCGCCCTGCGCATCTGCGTGTGCCTGCACACCAAACCCGTCCTCGGCGAAAAAAAAGTCAGCCCCTACACCCGGGGGCACTCTTTTGCCCAGGAACGGAATCATGACACCCGGCTCCAGGGGCCGCCTTGCGTAGAGGCCAAGGCCACCCTTGGTGGGGGTGTGCCGCACCTCCACATCGTCCCATGCCCAGCCCTGGCCAACGGCGCGCGGCGGCGCAGCAAACCGAAAGTGAAAGATGGCGGACGTTGGCGCCGCGTGCAAAGCAGCCGGTGCTCCCAGCGTCTCGAGCTCGAGATCTCGCACGCGCTGCTCATTTTTTTGGGGCGCCAGGTGGGGAAAGAGCGTGCTTCGAAACCGGGCCAGAACGACATGTTTCTCGTCTCTCACTGCGGCAACCCACGCGGGCTCTGGCGGCATGTCAGGCGCGCGCACGCTCATATATACCCGTCACTGGGGATTGAGCAGTCTTTGCAAGTCGTTGACAAAAAGCTCCTTGTCGCGCTCAGTGAGCTCGTAACCGCTCTTCTGCAGTTCATCTTGCAGAAACAGGATGAGCGTGACTGGTGCGTCTGTTGCGTAGGCGTTTATGCGGCCCTCTTGTATGGATTTGCTCGCGTCTGTCGCGATGCGTAGCAGTAAGGCACCGCGGTCGATTGGCTGGGGTGGCGCCGCCGCGGGGGCCGGCGCCGCGTGGGCGAGGGGGGCGCCGCCGGCTGCCGCTTCCGCGATGAGCTCGTGCGCGTCACCGGAAACCGTCCGGTATCTGTCGTACTGCGGTGTGCTGTAAAGCTCAACTATTCTGCGCACGAATTCAATGTGCTCCTCCTCCGCGCGTCGTATCTCGTCGCCCGTATCTCGCCATGCAAAATCTATGCCGTCCGGGTTGCTCGCGTTCGCACGGCCGTCAAAAACGGTGCTCTTCCACACCGTTTGGTTGCGGGGCTGACCGTTCGGGCACGTGCAACGCCTATTGTCCCCGTTGGTGACGCAAAAGCGCCTGTCGCAGACGGGGTACTGGTATGGCGGCATATTCGCAGAGGTGCTGACACACTAATACCAAACACAAAAACTTAGACATCACGTCTTGAGCTGCAACGCGGCTCGCTTGGCGAGCTCGTAGTTGCGCTCCACCGCCTCTGGCGTCCATCCGCACGTGTACACGTCCGCGGTCGCGCGCCCAAATGACGCGTAGTACAGCGCGCCCACGATGAGGAGCAGCGCGTCGCCGCTCACGCGCACGCGCCTCGCCTCCGGGTCTCCAACAGCCACCTCAAACTTGGCGCGCTTGCCCGCAAAGGCGGCGCACATGCCCGCGCCGGCGCCGCTGAGCGGCCTCCACTCGGGGCGAGCGTGCGCCCACCCGTGCTTCACGAAGAGCGCAGCCTCCTCGGAGACGCCCAGGTCCCTTAGGCGCTGCAACACGGCGCCCTGCGTGTCCTGCACGTCCTGGGCGCGAGACACGGCGAGGAGCGGCGCCGCCTCCTCCGCCTCTTCGCAGCTGGAGTAGTCGTCGTCGTAGTCCTCATCCGTCATCCCCTGCTCCTCCGGCTCGGCGGCGTGGCGCACGCGCGCGAGAATAGCCTCAAGCGAGTCCATGTACGTGCGAGCAGGGGAGCGCGGTTTATATTTCGTTAAACGTCTCCGGCGGGTCGTGTAATAGAGCGTGCAAGACGCACGCCACGGCACCAAACCCCAGGCCAAAGGCTAGCAGCTCCACCAGGTTGGTGAGGCTGAGCAGAAGGATGGCATAGAGTGCGAGCACGCCGTAGGCTGTTCGCTTGTCCGCCACCTTGGAGGCGCCCTTGATGTCCAGGTGGTAGGCGCCCCCGGCGGCCACGCCGGCCCACGCGGCCAGCGCAAGCAGCGGGCTGGTGAAGGTGGCGAAGGCGACGCACACCAGCGACAGCGCGCCATAGTTGGAGGCGTAGGTGCGCACGTTTGCGCCGGCGCGCGCGCTTGCCGTCTCAAGCTTGAGCGGCTTGTTGAAGGCGTCTGCGCTGAAAAACTGGCTCCAGGGCTTGGGTGCGGGCGCTAGCGCGGCCAGCCGGGCGCGGACAGAGTCGTCAATCAACGCCATGCAAGGGCCCCGGAGCGGGTACTAATACAAAGAGGCGCACGCGTGTACGAGCGTTCGGGGGTCTTTCGATCGAGCGCGTCCCTGTCACCTCTGTGCTGCATATGGAAACAGAGAGAGAGAGAGAGAGAGAGAGAGACTGGAATTGACAGTCGCGCCGTGCTCTACACCGCCGGCGGGAACGACGAGTGCTACACGCCCGCCTATGGCGTGGAGCCCATTCTTGCACACCTGCCCAAAGGCGCCGTCGTGTGGTGTCCCTTTGACACCGAAGAGTCGCAGTTTGTGAAGCTCTCCCGCGCGGCGGGCCACCATGTGGTGCACTCGCACATCGCGGACGGCAAAGACTTTATGACCTACGAGCCGGCGGAGCACTGGGACGTCATCATCTCCAACCCGCCCTTCACAAACAAGCGAGAGACGTTTGCGCGGGCGCTCACCTTCAACAAGCCGTTCGCCCTCATCATGGCCAACACCTGGCTCAACGACGCGGCGCCCAAGCAGCTCTTCCGGGACAAGGACCTGCAGCTGCTCATGTTTGACAAGCGCATGGAGTTCCTTCAGGGGGACGGACGCGTCAACAACAAGATCACCTTCAGCAGCTCCTACTTTTGCTGGAACCTGCTGCCCAAGCAGATTGTCATGGCGACGCTGGACAAGCCCCGCGCGAAGCGGGCGCGCCCAGCGTGAGCGCCCAGGTGTAATAAAAACGTTATGCGCGCGCGCGAAAAACGATCGAACACTCAGTCACGCCCCTCAGAGCACCATGTCTTCCGTTTCCATGGCAACGCGTGCAGGCAGGGCGCAGGCGCAGGCGCCCCCCAAGCGTTCTCCGGGGCCGTCACGCGTGCGCTGGACGGCCCAGGAGGATGACCTGCTGCTCACTCTGGCGGAGAGGTGCCTGCGGCCGGACGGGTCTCCCAACTGGGGGGCGATGTATGCGCTTCCAGAGGCGCGCGGCGCGCTGGCTGGGCACATGCCTCCCGGCGGGCACACCCGTGACAACTCCAAGCACTTCTACAAGCGCATCCTCAAGCTCGCTGCGGGGGCCAGCACTGCCGCTCAAGGCGCGCGCGCGGCCGCCATCATGCAGGCGGTCAGGCGCATGTGCACCAAGCCGGCGGGCGCGGGAGCGGGCAGTGCCAAGCGAGCTGCGAGGAGTGCCAAGCGGTGCACTCGCGCTCCCGCCGCCAAAGCGTCTGAGGAGGCTGCGATCGTGGCTGCGCTGAAGCAGAAGTCGGAGGAGACTGCGGTGCTCGTGGCGCGCCTCAAGACCCTGCGCAAGTAGTGTGTAAAAGAGTGCCTTAACGAGGAAATCGTCCAAGGCGCACGCTTTGCACGCTCTACAACGCTGGACGGGGCGTGCGCTTCACATAACCGAAGCGTTGCTGCCGGCGCAAACGCGTAGGAATGCCAAGGGCACGAGTGACGGGGCGGCTCGGCACTCACTCGTGCTGCCGACAGTATAAGTGCTTCGCGCAACCGCACGCATCATGTTCTGTCGGCCCATAATCACGGATGTTCACGTCCAAAAAGCTCTCACCCAGTGCAAGACCCACAAGAAAAACACACTTGACTACAACCGTGCTTGGGCCAGGGCGCTGCGCCTGGTTCAGATGAAGACTGAGCAGACACGCTTCATATCCGAAGGCGAAGAGATAGAGTCCATCCTGAAGACACTGCCAGCAGAGGACTAGAGATCGCCGAAAGCAGTGCGGGGCACTGGGGCGCTTGGCGCCCCCGAGCGCCCCGGGTGCCTCCGCGGCCGTATTTAGCCCCGGGGTTTTTAAAGCCACTCGAGTATAATATGCACGTCGAACCGGTACCCTACGGCCTCACGTGGCTCACCCCCGCCCGGCTCGTCCTGACCTCGATCGTCTTCTGCGCACTCGGCGCCCTCTTTGGCTCCTACCAGCGCGCCCTGCAACGCATCTGAGAATGGGTGTCTACGCAGACGAGGCGAAGCGCCTGCTTGCCGCGGGCTTTCTTCCCGTGCCCTCCTTCCAAAAGCGCCCCGCGGTGGCGCACAAGCCGGAGCGCGGCGGCCAGCCGCGGTGGCGCCGCGACATGGTGCTCGCCAACCTGGACAAGTTTGATCACCACAAGGACCTGGGCATCCTCTGCGACAACGGCGTCTTTGTGGTGGACTTTGACGACGAGGCTGTCTACGAGGCGTGGCGCCGCGACGGCTTTGCCGCAGACTTTGACGCCACCGTGCTGGCGCGCACGCGCAAGGGCTACCACGCCTGGTTCCGCCGCACGCCGCTGTGCGACGAGCTGTCGCTGACGGACGGGCCCGTCGGCTCCGTCGTGCTGCCGGACGGCTCCAAGGCGAAAAAGCCTATGGACATCAAGACGCTGACGGCGAGCAGCACGCTGGTGCAGGCGGAGGACGGGAGCACCTCCACCTACTACACGCCGGGCTTTTGCGCCGTCTACCCGTCGCCCAACAAAAGCTGGGTGCGCTCCCCCTTTGAGTACGTGCTGCAGCCGCTGCCGGACGCGCTGGCCCGACGGCTGCACGCCGAGCGCCACGAAAACGCGGGGCCGCGCACCGGCCCTGTGCGCCCGGCGTCCACGCCGCCGTTGCCGGCCCCTGCCGCGTTTTCGACGCCCGCCGGGGACGAGTCGTTTTGGGGTCCCTGCCGGCTGGACCTGGTGGACCTGGGCGCCATGGGCTTTCCGCTCGACAAGCTCATCGAGGTGGCCACCTTTTACAGCCTCAACGCGCGCACCCGCGAGGCGGGCTACGTGGGCAACCGGACGCTGCAATTCAAGGTGCTCAAGGGGGTGGCGTGCCCGCTGTGCCGCAAGCAGGAGGGGCACGACAACTCGTACAACCTGCTCTCCCGGGCGGATGGGACGCGCGTCGTCAAGAGCACCAGCCCCGCCTGCTTTCCCCGCCTGTACCAGGCGCGCGACGGGACCATGCACCTGTCCCGCGAGCCGGGGCGCTACGCGCGCACTCCCGTCACCATCCCGTGGACTGAGGCGGGGCTGGCGGGGTGGCTGGCGGCGATGCGCGACGCGAGCGAGCCCGTGCGCGACGAGGCCCTGCAGCGGTTCACGAGCGTCTACAACTATTTCACCAATCCGCGTGACGCCTTTCTCTGGCAGCGCAAGCGCCTGGTCCTCCTCTGCGACCAGGGCGTCGCGGCCGTGGACTTTAGTTTGCCCGCCTCGCGCGGCGGCGCGGCAGTGGCGACGCTGACCCGCATGCCGTGGCTGGAGGAGCTGCCGGGCGCGTGGAGCGTGCCCGTGGGGCTCAAGTTTTGTGAAGAGACGCTCATATAGGTCTCGTCGTGTCAAGGATGTATGCGCCCGCCCTGCGCCGCCTGTCGCGCGGCCCCGTCCTGCCGCATCATGTTGTTTCAGACGTATGGCGTGCAGGCGAGCAAAACGGTCATTTTAGACCTGTGCAGACCGTGCTACGACGGCTCGCTGGGCCCCATGGACTCGCCGGCATCGCTGCGCGTGTCTGACGCCGCCGTGCGGGCGCTGGACTGCATGATTGACTTTGCGCCGCCTGCTACGCCCTAGAGTATATAAAGTCCTTCTGTAAAGCAAGGGATGGATCAGGTCAAAGACACGACCCCTCCAGCGCGCGTGAGTTTTCAATGCATCAGGTGTGATCAGGCGCTCCGCGTCATCTTGGTGCGTCTCCGCGCGTATCGCGCGTCCTCCCTGCTCACCCTCCTCCAGACGCCTAACGCCTTCAACTTCGCGCCGTGTCTCGTGTGCAAAGCGTACACAATCTTGCTTCCTGGCTCATCGCTGTCGTGGATAGAGTGCCAGGCGTGCGGCGTCATGGTGTCACATCGCCGCGACGCGCGTGACGTGGAGTGCACAGGCTGCTTTGCACGCTTGGAGGTGCGCGTGTGTCGGCCCGGTCACCTACAAGAGTACTGACCTCTTTCAGGCGCGAACTGGAAGGAGGCACACGGAGACCCAAGGCGCAGACGGCAGCGTGACGGAGACGGTTGCGAGTGAGCAGGTTGCCGTTGCGCAACACTCGCACAGCCATACCATCCGGAGACGGCGACCTGTGCGCACCTATGACAATCCATAGGCGCCGCATCCGCTATGTTAGGCCTCGGTTTAGTTGCGGCCCTGTGCGACTCTCCGCGGCGCGAGGGGTGGCGGGGGGCGTCCGGGCGCGCGTATGAATACAGTATTCATACAGCCTCGGGCGCGCGCGACAAAAGTTGCCGCGTGCGAGGCTCGCGCCGGGCAACCACTGGACGGCGGTGGCGCACTCGCTATGCCAGGCCGCGGTTTGGTTGCGGCCCTTGGCGACTCTCCGCGGCGCGAGGGGTGGCGGGGGGCGTCCGGGCGCGCGTATGAATACAGTATTCATACACGCGCGAAAAGTTCGCAAAGTCGTTTCAAACGTAGTAAACATCGCACGCCTCCGCCTATTTCTCTCAACACCCATAACCCTGTCAGATGAGCATCACCCGGTTCGGAACGCGTCGGGTCTCGCCGCTCAGCCTCCCGCGCGCCGCCTTTTGCCTGGGGCCGCAGGGAGCCACGCGCGTGAGTCTGCTCGCGCGCTTGGACTTTGCACACCTTGTGGCGACGTGCCTGCGCGTGCGGGACCGCCACGAGCTGCAGCACCTGGCGCCCACAATTGCGGGCGAGCGCACCGAGTTCTACCTGGACGGCCGCGGCGCGCAGCTCCGTGACTTGGTGATGGCGGAGCCCAACCCAAGGGACCTGGACGCCCGCGGCCGCCCTCGGCCCTACGGCGTCGCGTGGCACGAGTACGTGGCGCTCGTGCAGGAGCGCGTGCGCTCGCGGTTGCTGCACGCCTCCCCCTTTGCCCTGCCGCGAGACCTGGTGGACCGTCTCGAGTTTGACAGCACCTCGCTCATCGTGCACTTTGCCGATCGCGCCTACCCCGCCCAGTGGCCGCACTTTGACGTGCTCAGCGGCGGTCAGGTGGTGGTGGCGCTGACGGACGACACCCCCTCCACCTCCGTCTACGACGGTCCCTACGACACCGAGGCTGACCTGGCCCCGGACGACGCGCCCACGCCGGACGAGCGACGCATGCGCGACAGGGAGGATGCCTTGCCGGCGCCCCTCGGAACCACGTGGCAGAAGCTGCGAGACGCCGTGGCCACCGTCGTCACTCGCTCGCGCGCCTTTATTGAAGCGCACATGCGCGGTTCTGAGCGCCTGCTGCGACGCGGCGAGTTTTCCGTGCTGACGGGGCCCGTCATGCACGCCGGGCCCGCCACGCCAGCGGGGCACGGCCGCATTGTCATGTTTTTCACCTTTCGCGAGCCTGGCGGCGCAAGGTACGACATGAATGAGCAGTACGGACCAACCAACGCGGCGCTGCTGTTTAACAGCGCGCGGCTCATTGTGCACAAGTTTCAAGAGTACCTGGACTACGATCCGGCGCAGTTTTGGGCGCCCGCGGACGAGGAGGATGAGACGGGCGTGTACGCGGCGCTCAAGGATTCGTTTGCCGCGGGCGGCGTGGATGTGCCGCGGGCGGTTGCAGAGGTGCGGCGTCTGTACACGGGGTGGCCAAGCCCCATCGCGCTAGTCGTGTGACGAATTGCACGCGAGCGTTCGAACGGCCGTTTCGCGTTCGAACGCACTCCCCGCCCCTCGCATGGAGGTTGACACCGCCACCGTGAAGATTAGCAACGTGGTTGCCACGTGCATCTTTAACAAAAACATAGACCTGGCCACGCTCGCCTGGGCAACCAACGGCGAGTACTCGCCCGCCTCGTTCGCGGCGGTGCAGATTCGCCTGGTGCACCCGGCGAGCACGACGCTCGTCTTCCACTCGGGGCGGCTCGTGCTCACGGGCGCCGGGAGCGAGTCCGCGGCGCTCATGTGCATCTACGTCTTCTACCGCATGCTGCTGCGCGTCCACCCGGACCTGGTCATCCGCGACATCTCCATCCAGAACATCGTCGCCTCGGGCACCTTTGGCAAGTGCGTCCGGCTGGAGCGCCTGGCGCAAAAGTACTCGCTGGACGCCATATTCGACGCCTCGCTCTTCCCGGGCCTGCGACTGCAGCTGCAGAGTCCGGACGTCAAGATTCTTGTGTTTTCCAAGGGGCGCGTGGTGCTGACGGGCGTGAGCTGCCGGGCGGACCTGGAGAGCGCGTGGGTGACGGCGCGCACGCTCGTCAAGCCCTTTCTGACGGACGAGGTGGTGACGCACGAGTCGTTTCAGGTGGCGAAGAATAGCCGGCGCAAGATGCGCCTCATGGACCCGGACGAACTGCTGGCGCGCGAGGTGGCGCAGGACGAGGCGGCGGAGACGCTGCAGCGGGCTATTTTGTAGTTGGAATACAAGTAGGACCGCTTTCGTCGTGTCATGTCCCTCGAGTGGGGCGGCGGTCGCGTTGCCTGGACTGAGGATGTTGAGATGCGTGGAAGAAAGGGCACCATCCGGGGGCCTATTTCTGATGTGTACACCGTTCCAACAGCGCCAATTACCGTGCCGTCCGCCAGCGCGGAGCCCAGGCGCTCAGCGATGAAGGGCACACGGCGCCCGCAGGCGATTCCCACGGCATCAACCTATCGGCGCCTGGCGGTGCACGCCAAGAAAAAGCACGCGCCGGCGGGTCCGACCCGCGAGATGCTGGCGGCGTGGTATCTTTTGCGCAACGACTACGTGCGGGCGGGACTGTCAGACGCTCCACAGTCTCTTGAGCAATTTCTGTACCTCAACACCATTCCGGAAAACGGCTATGACGACGCGGTGGCCAAAGCCCACTGGTCCTGGAAAAAGGTTGACATGAGAAACGTGCGTCGCCTGTCGTGGCTTTGGCACCGCATTCCGGAGGACGACGATGGCGCCGGCGGCGAGTGGATCCGCGGTCTGGTGGCGCACGCCTACTCTGACAACGGCGTGGATACGATTGACGTCATCTTTCCGGAGACTGAAGACACGGAGCTCATCGTCATGAAGGGCGTGACACAAACCAACTTTGACGAGTGGAACCCGGACACGCCGTACGCGCAAGGGCACACGTTTCCTGAGAGTTACCCCGGAGCGGACACGTATGTAAAGCCGTACAAATATGAGCACACCTGGCTCTACGCAACGCGCGATGAGCTTGAAGACGAGGAGGACGAGTCCTAGCGGCGCCGTGTATACAGGAAAAACGTGAAACGCTCCTCGCCGCTGGTCTTGACGCGCGCTGACCGCTGGAGCTCGTAGCTGCGCAGCCCCGCCGCCGCCCATCGCCCTGGCGGCTTGAAGCTCACAAATGCGGCGCACCCCGTCGCCGCCTCAAGCTTGGGCGCCAGCTGCGCCAGCGTCGCGCGGTCAAAGGCGACGTCAAACGAAAAGGCGCAGGGCGCGGCGATGCTGTAGCCGGCGTCGCAAAAGTTGCCCTCCGCCACCGTCACGCGGTCCGCGAGCCGCAGGTCGCGCAGCGCCTCGGCGGCGGCGCGCACGCGCGCGGGCACGATTTCGACGCCGTCTGCGCGCCGAAAGATGCCGCTCGCCACGGCGTGCGCCGCGCTCCGGCCGCAGCCGGCGCCAAGGACGGCGAGCGCCGCCGCCTGGCGCGGTGCCGCCGCCTTGAGCAGCTTGAAGAGGCGCGTGTACCCGTCTGGCTCAAGCTCGCAGTTGTGCTGGCTGGTGGCCCCCGCCGGCGCATCTGGCGCGCATGCGGCCCACTCGTTGACGCCGTAGCGGTCAAATCGCGCGTGGAGGCGAACCAGGCGAGACATTGTGGCGTTCGAACGCGGACTGTCAAATACTCGCCGCGCCATGCATCCGCTGGACGACTACGAGCTGCCTCCCGCGCACGCCGCCTTCCACGCGGCGCACGCGCAGCTCGCGGATGCGGTGCGCGACAACGCTGAAGCACGGGCGGCGCTCACCAACTTCTACCTGTACGCGGAGAGCGTGGCGATCGCCTACCGCCGCCGCGCTGGGCTGCCCTTCGGCGTGGCGGACGCGCTCGTTGGCACACCGGAAAGCAACGTGCAGCGCGGCGCGGGCGGCGTCGTCGTCAACACGACTGAGCAGCAGCGCAGCGCAGCGCAGCGCAACCTCTTGTGTGTTGGCGCCGTGGAAAGGGGACTCACGGAAGCGCTGCTTGAGCGCTGGCGCGAGGCGTGCGCCGCCTACGCACGTGTGACGCAGGTGGATGCAGGCACTGTGGATGTGGCGCTGGTGGCGTGAAGGCACAGTCCTGCGCTATATTAAGGTGAACGCCACTCGTCCGGTGACACATGCTGTTGCTATTGCTCGTCATGCTAGGCACCGCACAGGCAGCCTGGCCACGGGTCGCGCTTCAAACATGGAACGGAAAATACCTCCCTGTAAAAATAGGAAGAAACTTTCGCCAGTATGGCAAAGGGTGGGAAAGGCGAAAGTATACGGACGCGGAGGCTGTCCCGTTCCTGCGCACTCACTTTGGAGAAAATACCGCGGACGCGTTTCAAAAAACTGCGTATGGCGCGCACCGCGCGGACATGCTCAGATACGCGCTCCTGTATGTGACTGGCGGGTTTTATTACGACATGGATGTGGAGCTCCTCGTGCCCCTTGACTACGTGCGACACCTGGCTGGCGACGGCATCATCGTTGCGCGCACTGCCACAGACGGAAGAGCTTTCAACGCAATCCTGGGCGCCCCGCCTGGTCTTCCCATATTCAAGACGATGGTGGACTACATGACTGAGCATATTGATCAGAACTATTTCAGCAACTTGGACCATCTCACGAGACTCCTGTCGTCTGCATCGAACGGTTTCGCAGGCGAAGGGAGTGTGTTCTACGAGGGCACCCCGCTGCTCATTGTTTCCGAGGAGTTTCGTGACGAGCGGGAGTGCTGGGACGGCCGCGATTTCTACAGCCGTTGCAGTTTTATAACACTGAAAAACGAGAAACTTTTTAAAACCAGGTACTCAGACTTTTTTACCTTTGATCACCCGCAGTACAACGAAAGCGACGCCGCGGCCGGTGTTGTGTGACATTCTTGTTGAGGAAATACAAGTAGAAGACAACCAGTGAAACTATGTCCATCGTCGCCTTTGGCGGCCGGACAGCTGGGGCGCGCCGCACACTCCCCGGCTTTCCGGGAATCGTGGAGGAGCGCACGCCCGCTGGGCCCGTGTATCGCGTCATGGCGCCGTACATTGCGCGCACCTTTCTCTCAGCGGAAGCGGCGCGCCAGGCGCGTTACGAGCTGACGGGCAAATTTGCCGCCAAGGAAAAGACGGGGATCAAGGTGGACCCGGCGCGCGCGTACGTGTCGCGCCTTGGCCAGAAGTGGAAGCTCGCCATCGGACGCCTTCGCATCAACAGGCTCTTTGATAGCGAGGAGGAGGCGCTCGCAGCACGCGACACCGCGCTTGGGCGCGAGCAGTCGCCGTCGTCAAGCCTGTCATATGAAGACAGCACGCTTATTGACAACTCTTTGCCATGGGCTAGGGAGTCGTGGTGACGAGTCGCAAAGTCTAGATTTGTAACAAAACGACTGCCCAGCATAGCGAGTGCGCCACCGCCGTTCAGTGGTTGCCAGGGGCGAGCCTTGGCCAGGCAACTTTTTTCGCGCGCGCCCGCGCGTGTATGAATACTGTATTCATACGCCCGCTCAGACGGCCCCCGCCACCCCTCGCGCCGCGCAGAGTCGCACAGGGCCGCAACCAAACTGCGGCCCAGCATAGCGAATGCGCCAACGCCGTTCGGTGGTTGCCGGGGGCGAGCCTCGCCCGCGGCAACTTTTGTCGCGCGCGCTCAAGGCTGTATCAAATTTTCGTCGAAAAACGTGAAATGAGCGCGGCCACGCGTTCGGGAAGTCCCTCAACGTCGACCGCGAGCGGCTGGTGGCGTACGCACACGTAATGTGCAAATGTGCTTGCTTGCGCTTCTGCCAACGTTTGCACGCTCAGCGTTCTTTTCTGCCAGAAACTGTCAAACACGACGTCTCCAACTACCAGCGCGACGTGGTCTGCATCAAACCCCTCGTCTTTGTCGTTTGATCCCGCCACAACGCGCGAGCCGCAGCCCCATCCTTCAGCTGCTGTGCTCCACACTCCGTCAGCTGTGTAAGGTGGCATAGCGTCTTGAGCGCACAGCACCCACGCCAACGCCGCGCAAGTCACGTGGCACGCGCGTCCCGCGTCGTTGCCCGCTGGTTGCATGAGCAGCAGAGCAACATCCTCACGTGAGGCAACTTCCAACAGATACAGGCGATTGAGCTGCACACCATAAGGACGCAAGCGGCGCAGGTGCGTTGCTACGGAAGCCTCTACCGCGCAAAGACTGGCAGCCTCTTTGTCTGGCTTGGCGCTGCACGACATGCGTGCGGCGGCGCAGAGCGTCTCAAAGTGGCGCAGACCAACCTAGGGTTGCTCTTGGACAGGCAACTTTCACGCACTCCAGCCTTACCACGCCTCGCAACGCCTTGCCACGGGTGCCTGTCTACGCACCGGCGGGCGGGGAAGCGGAGTCGCGGGCACGCGCTCTGCGTTGTTCGTTGTCTGGGCCGCAAAAAGTTGCAGCAGACAAAGTGACGCGTGGAGCGACAAGCGCCAAGCGCCGTGAACGGAAAGGAGGGCTGAGCGCACTTTGTTACATATGCGACACCGCCGTTTCTAGCTCGCGTAATTTATGCGACTCCCCTAGAGATGAGCAGTCAGCGCCCCGCTCGCCAGGCCCGCGGTGCTGAGCACGTGGTCGTTGAAAAGGATGTTGGCCGCCGCGCGGAACTGGGGCACATCCACCGTGTCCTTGCCAGAGAG
>Ga0114960_10000299_pt1 | contig 41212 bp, 24 predicted proteins | sample C_130625_MF_Meta_FD_92637 | JGI IMG/M metagenome (GOLD analysis project Ga0114960, IMG submission 92637) | Freshwater microbial communities from Lake Croche, Canada to study carbon cycling - C_130625_MF_MetaG | ecosystem: Environmental > Aquatic > Freshwater > Lake | place: Lake Croche, Canada...
GAGTACTTAAATTAAGTACTCCACTCTGCTGGCTAGAACGAGAAGTTAAGTGCTCCCCATGATACAAAGCCACGGAGTGGCTTTGGTTATGGGGAGTACTTAACTTCAGTACTAGACGGTACTTAAATTAAGTACTTCACGGTAGAGAGACTGAGGAATGCCACAACAATGCCCTGCAGATGCAACTATATCATTTCCAGTGAGTATCAGTGGTGCATGGACTCTAAGCTATGATCGTACACCTGCTGCACCCTTAAATTATAATTTTAGCTGGGGCTCTGGAACAGACATACCAGAATTCTCACAATCGGCTTCAGTTCAATCTGGTGAATTAAATCATACTTCTTTTAAATCAACACGCCTGACTGATGTAGCCAGTGGTCTCACGTACTTTTTATCGTCAATTCAAATTGCCAAAGCAAGCCACAGAAAATGGATTGAAATGACCGCATCAAATGCTCTTCAAACAGATAATCAAGAAGATATTATTTTAACTTTTATACGTGAAGAAGTTACAGGCTCATCAACATATATTATACTAGTTAACCCAGTTATTCGTATGAATATTCCAATTGTAAGCTCCTCATTTTTAGAGGCGTTTGCAAATCAAACTGCCAAAAATGTTAGCCCTGATACATTATTTCCGAATCATCGTGACAATAAATACGCATATTATACTACTTGTGTTAAGGGACTAACCGCAAACAGCAACTATCAAAATGCAACCGTTGTTATAAATACGAAGGGTATATATGTTTGGAGTAATTTTATGCAATCTATTAAATCAAAATATCAGGGACCGCGTGGAATGGTAGATTATCCTCCTTACGTATCATTATTATATCAACTATTTGCGGAAACACCCACTACAATAACTAACCAGACGACATTTAATAATATTGTGAAAATTTCAAATGGTTATGCAACTCCTATTGTATCGCAAACAGTAAAAGAAGTTCCTACAGACTCTTATAAATGCGTTTCTCTTAATCCTGAAACAGATATTAGTGGCGGCGCGTTTTATATCGACCCTACAACTGGTACACCCCTTAAAAATGCTCTTAGTAAAAGACAGGCTGAAATCGATAACTATAATGCTTCATATACTGCTACAATCCCATATGAAATATTAAAAAAGTATACTAATTACTTTTTAATAAGTACGTTTGCTGTAATATTTGTAGTAGTTATTTTATATGTAGTACTAGGATACACAGTTGGTGAATCTGAAATGGGAACTGGAGCATCTCAGTTAAAATTGACACTTGCAAGTATTTTGAAAGTGCCAATTTATGTTTTTATTGCCTTTTTCTGTACGTTCATAGGTCTTTTTATAGGTATTGGAGTTGCGTGGAATAATACGCCATCTGCGCCAAGCCCTTCACGCTAGCCCTTCGCGAACATACTTATTCGCCATCTGCTCTGCAGACCCAGAAAGTGTCTCAGGGGGGACCTTCTCATTTATCGTCTCATCAACTGGATCAAACTTATTTGACCCACTGTGATTCTTTGGATTAAAAGACGATTCATTCTCATACGGTGTATCATGCTCTGGGTGGACTTCTCCATCTATCAGGTCATCCGCCGGCGTGCTTAGACTCTCAACTGTAGCATGTGTCGAGACACGCTTTCCAGAGCCATCATCACCCGTGGAGACAGAGTTAATCTGCGAAAGAGTACGCTTGCGGTTCTCTAAGAAAAGAACACCACATGCCAAAAATACAGCGATACCATCTATCGCGTTGTATTTGACGGTTACGACAGAAGCAGCGAGAAGTACAAAGACACCAATAGGGTTTCCAACAACGACTTTGAGAACTGGAGCGGGAACCCATGGAGCTAGTAAAAATACTAGTAGACATCCGATGATTATGGGTGAAACGGCAAACTTCATATCTACTTAGGGTTAAAAAATTGATATCGGTTGTCCTAAGTTTCCACAGCAAAATGGAACTTACACACAGAGGATACTCGATTCTTAAATCAAAACTCAATGAGGCCCAGACTGCGCGTATGATTGCGGATCTCACAGTTTGTCCGAAGGTCAATACGAAGTTTATAACCCCCGCCGCAAAGGCCCAGCTCACATATAAAGTCTATCGGGAATCGCCTACTCGTTGGTATCTTCCTCGTGCGTATGGCATCAAGACCTTCGGACCAGTTGACAAGAATAAGGTATCAGAGGGTCTGTCTCTTTCAGACGCCGCCGCAGATTTTAAGGGAACTCCCTATCAGTATCAGACGGATATTATAGACTCTTTCATGAATGCCGGGGCAAATGGTCTGATTTGTGTGCCGTGTGGAAAGGGAAAAACATTCATGGCTATTAAAATCGCCGCCGCCATCAAAAAGCGATTTCTCGTAATCGTGGATAAGGAGTTTCTGATGAACCAGTGGCGGGGAGAGCTCGAGGCCCTGCTTCCTGGACTCCGCATTGGAATCCTCCAGGAAAGCAAGATGCAGATTGGTTATGTTGATGAGAGCGTGAAGACTCCTACTGTTCCTGAGCTGAAGGAGAAGCTGAAGACCCTGGGACTCAAGACCACGGGGTCCAAGGATATTCTTTTGGAACGCCTAGCTGCCGCGGAGCCTAAGCCAGAGCCTGCCGAGAGACCCATGTATGATTGTACTATTTGTATGATTCAGACACTATGCGGCAAAGACTTCGACGATGACACCTTCAAGGACTATGGCTTCGCCATCTTCGATGAGTGTCATCACCTGGGCGCCCAGCATTTCTCGAAGACTCTTCAGAAGGTCCAGCTCAAGCACATGCTCGGCCTCTCGGCTACACCGAAGCGTGAGGATGGTCTCACTAAAGTCTTCTTCTGGTTTCTCGGCGAACCGGTTTACTGGGAGAAGGTGCGGGAGCCGGATCCGACTGTGATTGCGAGGTCCGTATTTATTAAAACGGACGACCCAGTCTATAATACTATTCCAAGAGATTGGCGAGGAGAGACTATTATGGCGCGGCTTCTAGGAAATGTTCTCGGCTGCGAGGAGCGCACAGCTGAGATTGTCCGCTGGATTCACCTACTTTGTGCCGAGCCTGAGCGTAAGGTTCTCGTTCTTTCAGAGAGAATCAGCCATCTGGAAGAAATAGAAAAGGGTCTGGAGAAGGCTTTTACAATCTCCTACTACGTGGGTGGTATGAAGGAGGCTGTGCGTGAAGAGGGTGCTAAGACCGCCCGTGTTCTTCTGGCTTCTTATGCAATGGCCTCAGAGGCCATGAATATCAAGTCTTTGAATACCGTGGTATTAGCGAGTCCTAGGAAAAATGTCGAGCAAAGCACGGGGCGTATTCTGCGAACGCGCGTTTCAGAGCGCACTGTGACTCCCATGATTGTGGATATTGTAGATTCGCACCAGATGTATCGCTCGCAGTGGAAGAAGCGTCAGACATATTATCGGACCTGTACCTATACGTTGGAAAGCTGGAAGCACGGGGCGGAGGCTGCGGATGCGGTGAAGAAAGTTGCGAAGGTTGAGGAGGCGGGTTGTCTTATTGATGATTAGATGGTTATGATATTTGCTATAGTGGGCTGTTGTGAATAATATGAAATTGCTGCATAGTTTGAATTATATTTATAAACATTAAACTTAAAATTACTAAAAATATGCTTTGACCTTAGCAGAGTCCCATATAAATATGGAATATACCAAAGACTACTCATATCAAGTTCCATCGTAAAATAAGTATTATTTGTTAATACAAATGAATAATTAATATTATAATTATGTGTAGCATTTGAATTCGTATCGTTAGGTTTAACTATTAAACTTGAAATTAGTTGAGCGGACGAACTATAAATTTTAATAACTATATTTGCTGGAGTAGAACCTTTACCAACGCCTGGTGTGGATACGTTAATAGCACTGTTATTCACAACAGCAACCATATTATTATAATAGCTGCCTGTAATATTAACTAGTAAATCAAGCCCAGTATTATTATTACAAATTCCATCTGTTGAATAGCTGCTAAAATAACTGCTAAATAATCCAGTAGTAGATGTAAATGATGCATTGTTTATATATGGAGCCTGGCCTATTACAAAGAAAAAACTTTTATTCATTGGAATTAAACCTGTAGTACTAATTTTACTAGTATTAATACTACCATCGTACGATGAATATTGATACGTGCTGCCGTTATATGTTATATATTGATATGTAGGATTACTAGCCCCAGACAAAGTAACAGTATCATACGCTACAGGTTGATATGTAAAACTTGACACAGGTGTCATTCCATATGTATTTTTTATTGTACGATATGTATTATCATATAGTGTTATAGGTAATATAATTATATTTTTATTATTATACATGTTATCTGTTAATGTAACTGGTATATAAGAGTTTATTCCATACAATGAATTTACAGGTTGTGTAATTGTACCTGATGCATATATATTTATTGTGGTAATTGGATATGTCATGCCGAGATCAATTTCCCAGTAATCGGCTGTATTGCTAGAAATTGTTGCTGAGGAAGTGGTTGTTGGAACAGTTGCGCTTGGAACTATTGTTATTGTTATTGTAATAGGTGTATCTGTGTGGATTCCGCGAGAGAGTGTTATATTGCTCCAAGATATTGTAAAATATTGATTAGCAGGTAATATAATTTGTTGATTAATTGTCTGGGGATTTCCAGTAGTTGTAGTGATTGTATTTTGTAAAGTCCCTATAGAATTGTAAATTTTAAACGTAAGACTCCACGCTGAATTTGATGAATTCCAATACATATAAAAATTCAGCACTAAATCAAGTCCAGTATTATTATTAAATTTGCCAGTACTAAAATCTGAAAACAAATTCGATGAATTGTTAGAAATGCTTATATTACTAGAATTCCATTGAGTCCCGTTTATTATAGAGTCGCTAATATTTCTATTAATTACACCATTAACTAAAGTACTTGTGGCTGCACTGTAATATGAAATTGTTACTGGGTTAAATGAAGGTGTTTCTAGAGGAATATTATTATTTACTAGTATATACGTATTTGCTAAAGTTGAGCGTATAGGGCATCCAACCGCCAAATTCACTCCAAAAATATCATACACTGCAATTTGTGATATTTGCATATTGTATCCAGGATTTTGAACGCGTATATAACGAGCCATCGTTGCTCCAGTTAAATACGAGTCTGTTAAGGCTGACTGCGCGTATGTTAAACCTACCAAATTCGCGTCCGCGCGAAAATCAGCAATTTCGGAGGATGCACTTCCTGTCAATGTATATGTATTAAGTTCGTTAAAGTTGAAGTCAAGCAATTTAATAGTTGTGCCATTCGCATAATTAATATTTGTAGGAGCGTTCCAGTATTTCACAAGAACTACTTCATAATCACTTCCAAGGTCTATTCGTATCAATTCAGTATTATTAGCAGATCCACTATAATATGTTGTCTGTGTGTTATCAATACCATTTATAATAATCGACGTTCCTATAATAACTGTTTTTCCATATGCAACATTGATGCCATATTTATCTATTACAATAAGTTGAGAGCATTGTAAACTAAAAAGACCAGGGGTATTTCTATATTCAATATAACGAACATTTTGTGTACCAACTACGGGATCACATATTTTCATAGTTGTAACAGGATATTGTGGTCCTGTTAATGTATTTATCGATGGTGTTGGTAAAGTTGGATATGTATTTATTAGTCCATCTAATCCATACGTTGTTATTGTGTATGTGTACTGTATTGTTTGGCCATAAATTAAAGGAGGGCTGTAAATAATTATATTTGATATATTATATGGTTGCCCTAAATTTATTTCAACACAGGCATTTATATCATCCACATAATATGCTTGGGTAAAAGTAAACTGTAAAAGTGAAGTTAATATATTAAGTGCCTGACTCTGTGAATAATAAATAGATGCTTGAGGATTAATAATATTTGCGGTTGTTGCTAAGTTTGAACCATCATCTGCAGATTTTATTACAATTTGCGATATCCCTAATATTGGTAATCCTCCTGTATTAATACGTATAAATTGAACCATTTGTTTGGAATATTGTATTATAGGCCCTAATTTATATTTCTGGTATATAGTATTAAGTGACAACATAGTTGACACTCTAAAATCAAAAGATATTTTTTGAATATAACGAGCATTCGTAATATTTTGTATAATACGTGTCTGAATAATATTATTATTTGAATCTAATAAATCTAGTAAGAGACCATTATTATTTGTTTTATTATTTAGACCCAGGTACACGAAAACGAAAACAACATCTGTATTCGCACCCAGATCAACCTTTACATATTCACTCGCGCTTGTTCCAGATTTATACGTTGTACTTTTTGATCCATAAAACTTATCTACAATATTTGCTGCACTCGATATATTTGAATACGCTGTTGCAGTTGCGGCAACATTTAAATATGAACTTGCTATAACCGCAATCTGACTGATTTCAATTGTAACTGGATAATTACCATTTCCACGTATTTTCACATATCTTATATTCGAAACACCATATGTAAGAGTGGGTTGTACATAACTATTAGATGCTACATTAACAAATGGTATTAACATAAGCTGTGGTGCAGCTTGTTGTGTTACTAAAAGACGACCATTATTGTCTATGGCGAGCTGTCCTGGATTTTGTAAAGTTGTTTGTAATGGAAATTGGCCGAGACCGTTTTGATTTTGTACTTCATTTAATATAGTTAAGGGTATTATTATAGATTGGTTGAGTGTTGTTGTGGCGATTGGAATGGTGGTTGTTGTAGGGCCTAATAAAAATGATAAAAATGCAGATGGTAATATTGTTATCGTTACTGGAATCGCTACATCTGTATGAGTTCCATAAGACTTTGTAATATTAGCCCAAGCTACTATAAAATATTGATTGGCTAGCAATGTAATTTGTTGATTAATTGTCTGAGGATTTCCAGTAGCGGTAGTAATTGTACTTTGTAAAACCCCTGCAAAATTGTAAGTTGTAAATCTAAGACTCCATGCCGAATTAGAGCTTTGCCAATACATATTAAAATTTAACACCATATCAAATGGGGTTGTATTATAAAAATACCCTGTTGTATTGTCAAAATACAGAGATGGTCTATTAGCAATAGCTTTATTGGTAGCAGTGATAGTTGTATTGACACTAGTCCATTGATTACCATTTTGTATAGAGTCAAATAAGCTTGCACCGTATACGGGGTATAGTATATTATTAGGAGCTGGACTAAAAAATGAGAGTGTCATAAGTGTTGTTAGAGGGATAGTTGGTGTAGTAGCTGTACTAGCTGCTGTACTAGCCGCTGCACTAGCCGCTGCGGCAATACTAGCGGTCAATGCCAATAGATTACCAGCAACAGTCTGTATCGCCCCCCGTATAAGTTTACGCACCAAGCCATTATCAACCATATAGACAAAATCGTTATAATCTATAACAATACCCTGGAGACTTGAAAGTGTAGCATCAACTGCAACAGTACCATCATAACTAAATCCTGGGGTAAGCGAGCCAACTCCAGCAATTATTTGAATAGTCCCATCAGCAGCCAGTTTTACCACTTGGTTTCTAAATGTCTCTATAAAATGTAGTTCGTTGGATGAATTTACCGCAATCTGCCCTGGAGATATTTTCATATTCAGTGGCGCTGCCGCCTGTGATGGGTAACTGGAACCTCCACCAATATACGTATTTATAATACCCATAGTATTTACTTTATATATTTGATTAGAACACGATATATAAATATTGCTATAGCCATCAAATGCTATAGACGTGGGTGCCTTTATTGCTGCAGCAGTTGCTATTAAGGCTGTAACAGTGGCGGTTCCTGCTACGCCTGTTCCAGCAAAGGGACTCATCATATTCACACCATTAACCCTTATCAAACTCATCACACGATTGTTACCTGTGTCGCAAATATAAAGGATTCCATCCGCACTCATCGCTATTCCAGTAGGCCCAGAAAGCTGTGATGTTGTTGCTGTAGCCCCTGCATAAATCGTAACAATCCCCGTTGTATCTTCTTTCCAAACACAGTTATTTAAGCTATCAGATATGTATATTGAACCATCTGGTCCGAAACAGGTACCACTGATTTTGCCATATTTTGTAAGCGGGGCTGAGAGGCCCGCTTTTAACGCAGTGGAAGATGTTGAACCAGTTATATTATATGCCATTTCATTTATTAATAAAGTATATGCTGGTATTTTATAGATTGTCGAATCTGAAGTTGGCTTTGTATCAAGTACAAACATTGACCCATTTGCGTCAAATGTCAAACATATAGGATTATAAAGTGTGGTTGTATTTGAATATGTTCCATTTATAGCAGGACCTTTGTAATTTTGTATTCCAGATATTACCTGGCCTGTGGCACCGTCAGTGTCAGTTGCAAATTTCGAATAAATGAGATAGGAACTATTCGACGTATAATACAGATTGGTATTATAAGTAATCGCACGACACATCCCTAGACCAGATGTAAATGTTATTGGTGCTCCTAGGCTTATAGTTGTACCATAAATTACAGGGTACTTTTGTATTACATCACCAGTGGAAATAAAAAGATTACCTATCGAATCGGTCGCTATTGCGTATGGTGTTTGGGTAAGTGTGATTGTTCCAGTAGACCCATTCTTAATATTATAAATAAAAATATTTTTCGATGTGGGCTGCATGGTAAAGAGGCATCCAGTATTAAGATCAATTGTATTTGTTTTTACGTCTGGGAGATTGCTGGCAATCGTTACTATAACACCCTTTAATGTTACGGATTTAATACTGGTATTATCTGATACAAATAGCATAGAATTATTATAGATACTTATAGCTGTAAGGGATGTAAACCCGCCAACGAGAGTTGTAATATTATTATTTGTATCGAGTTTTAATATATTTGTGCCATTGCATATATATAGATTTCCTGCAAAATCAGCGCAGAAGCTGCTCGATGTAAATATTGCTAGAAGGGATGTTGTCGTTGCCGTTAAAGTGGTATTATAAGTATTACCTGATGAGTTTGCCAATACTAATAGTGGAGAATATTTTAAGATGCCTGTGGTTGGTATAGGAGATATATTATACGCGGCTGGCCCAACATAACGTATCATTTTATTTGAATAATCAAGAAAGTAATAACTGTCAGTCGCCAGAATCTGTATTATAGTAGGATTATTTAAGCTTGCATACTGTGAATATGTATCAGCTATATTAAATCCACCTGTATTTATACCGACGCCCACAACAACTGAAACCAAATATGTTAAAAACACAGGATCCTGAACGATTTTGAGAATTTGGTGAGTCCCAGATGAGGTTACATACAAATTTCCTAAATTATCATATCTTATAAATTGGGGATTTATTAACTGGACCGAGTCTGCTAAAACGGACCCTATAATCTTATTAATAGGCGTGGAGCCACTACCGCATAAGGGAGTCATACGCAGCTCTGGGTTTACTGTGTAAATCATTCCCGTACCAGAATCACAAACGATAAGATTATTCTTTTGGTCGAAGGTAATCGAGGTTGGGTTTGATAATGATATGGCCTTTGCTTGAACGTTCCCAGTATACTGTGTCGACCCTTGTTGGCCTAGAGTGCCTACAACAGTCTCGACCCTATTTGTGACATTTATACGACGAACTGTGTAGTTATCTATAATATATAATATTCCATTATTATCCCAGGTAATTCCCAGTGGGCCTGTTAAAAATGTGTTTAGAGGCGTCTGTCCGTCAGTCTTGGATCCTGTGGAAGACCCCATAAAAGTGGAAATAATACCTGTTTCAAGATTGAGTGTACGTATTACTGAATAATCGTAGTCACCCAAATATAGTATATTATTATTTAGAGCGAGACTTTTGATTGTACCGAACTTATATATTCTTGTACCATCGCCACTGTAACCCGTGGTACTTCCGCCTATAGTGGTGGTTACAAGCGTTGTCAAATTATAAGAATATAGCTTGAAGGCTGATGTGTAATATATTGTATTGTTGTAACTGTAAAATACAAAACTATCAATTGTCGCAGGCGCCGATAAAATAGTTTGTATGGGTGATGGATTTGTAAGAATACTGTAGGTATTAGTGTTTAAAACTGGGGTCACAGGCGTACTAGAAACCGTTATATCGGTCTGTATAAGAGTGGTTGTTGTGAAATACGATGGACGCGTTGTAGTTGTTTGTAGTTTTAGTGGCGGGCCTGAATAACAATTCACATATCGTATTGCATTATTTTGGAAGTCTGAAATAAACACACAACCCTTTAGTCTCGAATAATAAATGCAAACAGGTTTATTAAGATTCGCAAGAGGCCCCTGTGCGCCATCACCGCTGTAGCCGGCGGTACCTGTTCCTGCAATCACTGAAGTGGTCGTACCAATTGAATACACTTTATCTTGTGCGTAGTCGGCGAGGAATATGATATTACTTGAAGCATCATATGTGAGAGAGCTTGGAGAGCTCAGAGCTATAGAATTAATATAGGGTGTGGCGGAAGCCAGAGGGGATGTTAAAGTATATATCTTTTTATCATATGCGGACGACACATAGAAGATATTTGAGTTATTCAGTATAATACTAGATGGGTAATTAAAAGTCTGTGTAAATATCTGAAATGTGCCTGCTGCAATATTATAGGCAAATATACGTCCAGCCGGCTTATATTCACTACAGTATACAACCCCATTGTTATAATAAACAGCGTAGGGATTTATAATACCCGTGAGTGGTAGGGTCGTGGTCGCACCACCCCCTATTTTCTTCACTGCGTTATTTCCGTAGTCGGCTACATATAAGGAGGTGCCGTCGCAGGCGAGTCCAGCAGGGTAGTTTAAGCTAGTTGTCACTATTGTATATGCAGTCAAGTTTATCACGTATCCTAAATAAGTATCTGTGTAATACATGTTTCCTGCAGAATCTTCTGCGATTCCAATAGGGTTTACACTGGTAAACTTAACGAGAATTTTTGTCGAATATACCCATGCGCTGACGCCACCACCTGTGTTTTTGCCCTGTATAGATGCGTAGTAGTTGCCAGCTGGAACATTGGTAATTGTGTAGGATGTTCCTGTTACTCCTGATACTTGATTTGCAGGTACACCTCCTGAACTTGTTGAATATCCGACGACATATTCTAGTAGTGGAAAACCACCTGTGTTAGTGGGTGGGGTCCATGTAATCATTATGCTACCGTTGCCACCCGTTGCGGATATGGTGGGATTCGATGGTGTGTTTGTTAATATGATGGGAGAAGAGTATGCTGTCTGAGAAATTACATTTACTGAATTCGTACACTTTATAGTAGCATAATATGTACCTGCTTGAACGCCAGAGAACGAGTATGTTGTTACGGTGCCTGTCACGGTGGCAGTGGCTATATTTGCCCCTCCTGATGTTGCTGAATACCCTACTGTATATGAAGTTATTGATAATCCACCTGTATTTGGAGGTGGAGACCAGTTAATCGTTATAGTACCGTTTAATCCTGTTAAATTCGCAAATGTTGGATTTGTTGGTATATTTGTTACTGTGACAGAGTTGAAACTTACAGTTGGTGATACATTAACTGAATTCTGACATCTCATCGAAGGATAATATGTACCTGCTAGAATACCACTATATGTATATGTATTTATAGGGGATGCTATTACTTGTAGACCTATCTGGGCGCCTCCTGCGGTTGTACTATACCATATACTATATTTAGTTATTGGGTATCCGCCAGTATAAGCTGGGTCACTCCAGTTAAGTGTTATTGTACCACTTCCAGCTACTGCAGATCCAACAACTGGAGCTCCTGGCGCACTTGATAAAACTAAGACGGTGTTAAGAGAAGCCCATGCAGATTCAATTCCAGCGGAAGTCTTAGATTTTATCACAGGATAATATGTACCTGCCGAACGACTTGAAGCAGTATATGTAATATTTGCAGCACCAATAGTAGACGACAAAATTGTAATAGACCCTCCTGAAGTTGTTGAATAACCTACACTGTATGTACTTATGGTCGATCCCCCTGTGTAGGACGGGGGAGTCCAGTCAAATTTTATTGTTCCATATCCACCTGTTGCAGTCCCTGTTGGAGCGGCTGGTGTCGTTGTTTGAACTAATACCGAGCCAATATTTGCCAATACTGATGAAATTCCAGCTGAAGTATTAGTTTGTAGTATAGGATAGTAGGTACCTGGTGCAATACTACCAAAAAAATATGTAGTGTTTGTGGTAGTTGTTGAAAATATAGGCGTCCCTCCTGATGTTGCTGAATAACCTACGGTATATGAGTTTATCATAGAGCCACCAGTATAAGATGGCGCAGTCCAGTTAAGTCTAAAGTTTCCAAATCCACCAGTTGCAGTCGCTACTGGAGCATCTGGCACGTTTGTCTGAACTGTTACAGTACCGAAATTTGCAAATGCAGATACGCCGCTCGGCGAGGTAGCCTGTATATAAACATAATATTTACCTCCTGCAACATTATTAAAAGTATATGTAGACATAGTTGTCGTTTGTTGGCTTATTATAGCGCCTCCCAAGGTGGCACTGTATGCTATTGTATATGAACTCGCATTACTTACACCACCAAATACCACTGTAAACTTAGCATAACTACCTGTCACAGTGCCTACTGGAACAGCCAGTGAAGAAGACTGCGATACTGTTACATTATTTACAGTTCCCTCTGCAGAGGAAATACCCTTTGAATTTCCACAGAGTAGCTTAATGAAGTATAAGCCTGTTGCAACATTTGTAAACGTATAGCTCGTATTGCTTGTTGTAGCTTGAGTTATAACTGTAGTCCCTAAACTTAGCCCGTAACTTACGGTATAAGAAATTATTGGGTATCCGCCAGTATATGACGGAGCAGTAAAGTTAATTGTTATTGTCCCATTTCCAGCTGTTGCTGATCCTGTTGGGGCCCCTGGAACGGGTGACTGAACGACAACAGAGTTAATAGTTCCCCATGCAGATGAAACACCATTTGAGTTCGTACATTGTGCTGTAGGATAGTATGTACCTTCTATAAGAATATCAAATGTATATGTATTACTACTGATAGTTTGTTGGCTTATTATTGCGCCTCCCAGCGTCGCACTATACCCTACGTTATATGAAGTTATTGGGTATCCACCAGTATTTGACGGAGGAGTCAGAGTAAATGATAATACACCATATCCACCTGTCGCAGTCCCTGTTGGAACCCCTGGTATACCTGAAACTACTGTTACTGAATTAAAAACTGCAAAATTAGATGCCGCACCATTTGTATTAGTAATTTGTATACTAGGATAGTATGTGCCTGATGCTACATTATTAAAGGTATATGTAGTGTTTGTTGTAGTTTGGGTAGTTATAAATGCGCCACCTGAAGTTGTGCTATAACCTATTGTGTATAATAACAATGGATATCCAGCAGTATAAGACGAAGGACTCCAGTTAAGTGTTATTGTACCATTTCCAGAAGTTGCGCTTCCTGTTGGAGCAACTGGTGTATATGAGAGAGTTGATACTGCATTAAATGGGCTCCATGCAGACGAAATGCCATTTGCATTTGTAACTTGTATACTATAATAATATGTACCTTCTTGAAGATTATTAATAGTATATGAACTCACAGATGAAGTTGCAAAGGCCGTAACGACCCCTCCTAAACTTGTTGAACTTCCTAAAGTGTATCCTCTAATTCCATATCCGCCAGTGTAAGATGGTACAGTCCAATTAAGTGTTACGCTGCCATATCCGCCTACAGCAGTGCCTGTTGGAGCATCTGGTATAGGCGATTGAACGTCTACTGCTGTACTCGATTGCGTATTTGTATTAAAGGCATTCCAAGTATATGTGCCGTTTCCAGTTGGATAGTTCGCATATATTGTTGTATAGTAGTTACCAGTGGCAACATTATTAAAAGTATATGAATATCCTGACGTGATATATGTGGCAGCAGTATACGTGGAGGAAGTGCTAACATTTGTTGCGGTATTAATATATGATATAATGTGCGAAATACCTGACACATTGAAAATAGAGTTACCTGGATTTGTATTAAAGTTTACTGTGAGTTGACCGTACCCTCCAACTACTGTATTTATCGTTGGAGCATTTACATTATAATCATATGTTCCTATTCCTCGAGAACCTACCAGTGTTGCAGATACCGTTACTGGACCAACCGCCGCCGCTGAAATACCTGTTGTTGTCAATCCACCACTCTGTGTAACAATAAGTTTATCATCTTCAATATGAAATCCGCCGCCACTCTGCCCTCCACCCTGCAGCAACGGCAAGTGCTGTAACGAATAGTAGGTGCCAATATGCGGCGCAATAAGTTGGCTGATACTCTGCGGTACACCAATAGGATATCTGAAATCGATAAGAACTCCTGCGGCAGTGTTAGGGGTAATTAGATACTGTGACAAAAATACATTATCTGAGCTGAGAAGTTGTATAGTAAGCCCAACATTTCTATAGTAGTTTGTACTCGGTGGTATATACTTCACACCCACGATTTCATAGTCAGTTTCCAGGTCGATTTCAACGTAGTTATAGGTTTTCAGACCAGAGACATATGACCGCGACTCTGGCCGCGCCGAATGGAAATATCCCTCTTCGCCATCGGTAACTCTAGACACATAGAGACCAGGTAGGACGGATGTGGCACTACAGGGTTTTCTCATAGCCACATTTGTACCATCGCCGGTAAAAGCCATAATTTGTGAGATTTGTATGTATTGCCCTGGGTTGTAAATACGAATTTTTCGTGTAGGAATGCCATTTGCGGGACCGCGTGTAAATCGTGACGCACTTGTTAAATCGCTAGCACAAGTGAGATTTGTCACTAGATTCGTTTGTGAAATAATAGAGGGAATACTTTGTCCTGCATTTGCAAAGGCTGATGCCAGACCTATATCGGATTTTATACTCATAAGAGCTGACTGGACGCTCACACCAATCTTTGTTACTTGTGGATAGTCATTAAAGGATTTTAGTGCTGGGTTGCTCGTAGAAAGACCGGCCCCCAGAGAGGCCGGCATTGTCTGCACCATTACAACATCGCGCTTCGCATTATAAAGGATAACTTTCATATTTGCAAAGTTATTGGCAGGGTCCGTGAGAAGATTTATTACATAGACATTCACTATTTCGAGCTCCTCTGTAAGATTTATTTCGAGATACTCACCTTGGGTCGCATTCGAGATAAATCCGTAGTCGGTCGTCCGCATGTAATATGATCCATCGATAACTCTAGACGACGCCGTGTTGTTAGAGGTTGAATAGGTGGGTTTGTAAAGGGCCACATTAAATCCATCCGAATTTATGGCGATGACCTGTGACATTTGAATAGGCTGTGACCCCGTAAGTTGCTGGATTCGTATATATTTCACGAGGACGCCACAGTTAGTTCTACCCATAATTGGATCGCGCTGTGTGATTTCAAGGCCAGCACGAGGATTGAAATATGATTCTGTCCTGTCGAGTCTAAAATCGAGAATATCAACACCGAATTGCGAGACCAGTTGAGAAACCAGCTGAACTCCCACAACACTTAGATTTGAATCAATTAACTGTACGATTACACCCTGTCCTGTTTTATTATAACCTTCAGAAACTACGTAAATAACCGAATTAATCTCTTTGGTTGACCCTAAATCTACGAGCAGGTAGTTCTGCTCCTGCGCGCCCGCCGATACGAAGGAACTCGAGGCCACCTTCTGCCTATACTTGCTGTAAAACATTTGCAGCCAATCTGTATCTGTCAGTTTAGCTTCATAAATTCCGTCGACTGCATAGGCAGTATTTGCATTTACCGCGGGTGTAAATGTATCGGCTTGTATGGTAAGATTTTCCCCACTTGAATCGACAGCAATAACCTGTGACACATAGAGCGGTGTAACATTATCTCGAGGTATTATACGAATATATTGCGCTAATATACCCTTTGTTCCATAGCGCGTCGGCAGCGGTTGGAGCGGCGCATACGTCGCGGTGGAAGGATTTCTGAAATCTGCATACATGGTCTGCGTTGAAAGCGGCTGTAGTGCAGCATCCGCCACTGTATTATTATTACAGTCTGTCAGCTGTAGGTGATAGGATATTTTAGTGGCATCGTATGTTATTGTCACAGAGGTAATATCTGCCATATATCCAAATGAGACCACAGTATTGCCACCACTATATGAGACATTTTTAGGATTAAACAAGTTTTTTCCAGATGACTCTACCACTGCAGCTGCGGGATCGGTTGCTAGTACTGAAAATGGTATTATAACCGTATCGCACATTGTTCCAAAGGGTCCATACGCCGTGGCCGGCGTAGTCACGGCCGTTGGATATACCGACTCTTCAGGATCTGTGCGGAAATCAAAGCTCTCAAGGGTCTGCGAACCATTTAAGCTACGTGTGACAAGCGGAGTACCAAGCTGTCTGAAAAGGTCAATATTAATATTATTTGTCAGATTTCTGACATCGCTGCAGCCATAGACATTGATGGCGCAGATTTCGCGCTCCCACTGTAAATCAATAATATAGCTCTGAAGAGTGGGTCCGAGGTTTGCGACATAACACTTGTCGGCCGTGACAGCATTTTGACGATTGCTTACTGCAAGGTAGGCCGTCGCCTGATTTGACGTCGCGGTAACAGGTTTAAACGTTCCTATATCACGGCCATTCTTGTCGATGATTTCGACCTTGGAAAATCCGAAACCGCCCAGCTGTGTCTGCATAAGGCGAACATAGCGTGTGATTATACCAGCAGCCCCATAGTACGCCGGCCACCGCAACTCTGTAGAGCAGTTCGAATCAACATTAAACCCAATAAACGGAATTACTTCTTTGCGGTTATTTGTCAAGGCATCGGCCTCGACTGCTAAAAGTTTATCCTCCGTCCAAAGTTGTACGCGCAGGCCTATTTGACTGTTATTAGTATCAGATGTATTATAAAGATGAACGGCAGTTACATCGCGCTCAGCACCGAGGTCTATTTGTATGTATGAGCCAGGGTCCGTTACTGATGCACTTATATAGCACTGTGACAGTGGGAGCGCCTGATAATATTCTCTATTTACGAGGCTGCCTGGAACTTGGGTCGTGGTACCATTAGCAAAAAGCTGTACTGGGGCGTTGACGGCGATATTACTCCTATTCGAATCGACTACCGCAATCTGGCTGAAAATGTAGTTATAGGGTACGGAAGGTGGATAAATCCGCACGTATCTTGCGAGAACACCACATGCACCATAGCGCAGCGGCTTAATATCGAGAGGACAGCTTGTATTGCTATTATCAGTGAAATCAACCAGATTTTGTAAAAGAGCCTTCGAGGCCACCTGTGTGCGCGAGGCATCGAGAATATTAATTTGTATTCCATCCGTGGCATAGGTCGTGTCGAAATTCAGAAGTTTTACTGCTGTTATATCATAGACTGTGCCAAGGTCAATTGTAACCACCTTTGAATACGGGACGATAGCGCTTTCAGTTGAGACAAAGACCTGTGTCGTCGCAGTATAGTTTCCATTTGTGATATAGGCCAAGTCTGCGTGAACCTGCTGTAAAATACTCGGTAGAATTGTTACACTCTTTCCAAACGCCACATTTTTCCCCGTCTTGTCAATAACAATAATCTGAGAAATCTGAAGCTTGTTGTCCGCCTTTGAAATCTGCACGTATCTGCCGCTGACGCCGCATACGCGGGTGTCAAGAGTTGTTGTTGGCGCCACGACGCTGGTGTCACGCAGGGCAACATCTGGACCATTAACTGCCTGGCTGAAGCTGGAGACACATATATTACGAGTTGTTGTCGGTATTAAAGACTCACTTAAAAATACATTTTCACGTGCAGCTACATATATATATGATATTGATAAGGGTAAAATACTCGATATTAAATATTCGACGTTATTTATTTGATACGAAGTCGGCGAATTCAAATATAATCTCTGCGCTTCTTCAGCAACGTTACTTACTATATAATCGAGCTGCGGTTTAAAAATAGTGCTTACATATACTTTTTTAGTATCAATAATTCTATTGATTTCCTGTATTAGTAAATCATATATATATTCAATCCTATTATATTGGTCTGGCGTTAAAACAACTGATGTTGTGCTAGGAGGAACCACCTTATAATATGACTGCTGCTCGTATGTGCGTTTAGCTGAAACATAGGCAATTTTATTCAAGTATTCACTCGAAATATAGGCGTAAAGTTGATTAAAGAGTGGCATAAAATTATTAATTATTGTTTTACCTGTACTCATAGTTGATATTGCATTTGTAATGTCTGTGCTTAGCGGACCAGTCGTTCTTAAAACTGTAATACTATTAGTTGCTATATTTTGTCGCTTATCTACAGTGTCTATTATCAGTTGCGTCGATATTACATTTAACATACCCATAATATTATCGTAGTCATATGCATAAAGACTACTTAAACTTCCAGCCAAATCGGCACTGTACTTGTCAAAAGCGATAGCATTCTGGTACATTATTTGCATAGGTCCACCCATGGTACTGAGATTTAAATAGTTTCCTGAGCTTATATTTCCAAGAACGGTTGAAAAATCACTTATCTGTAGCTTAGTGTTTGCGATTGTATAAATATTGTCAGTTAGGTTATTCTGAGTGGCTATAAGTGAGCTGGTATATGATTGAATATAGGCATTATAACTATTATAGGTTGCATCTACACTATTTATTTGATTTGTTAATGAAACGACGGTGTTAGATTTATCTGTAATCTGCGAAGTAATACCAGTATAAGTGCTAGTATATATCCTCATATTTGTATCATAGTCTGTTTGAAGTGTTTGACTACTTAGATATAGGGTACTGTAATATGCCTGGGCTTCTACGAGCTGTGCGGTAGACGTCATCTGCTGTGCAATACGTGTGTTATACTTAAGAATTTGTTCTTGTATTTGTGCGTCATATATGGCGGCAATATCAACTTCGGCGCGTTGAGGGAATACCCCCTGCATAGCAGTATCATATGCGGCCTGTTGCACGGCTGCAAGCTTTTTAAGTGTTTGATACACCATCTCAAGATCCATTCCTAGACCAAGATTCAAAACTGCAGATGATACATTTGCTCCATTTTGTTTTTGTTGAATTAAATTCGTAACTGTTTGAATTAGAGTATTTGTTGAATTCAGCACTATAAATGTACTCGCCTTTTTATATGCACTAGTTGTGGAGTTTTTAATATATAGATTTTCAGAATAAATTGCATTGAGTACGCCTATTTGTACTAAAGAGCTTACATTATATGTGTTATATCTGATAGTTGATGCATTATATTTGGCAATTATTGTAGATAGTTCATTTAGTCTATCATTTGTATGTTGTATTTGTATGGTGCTTATCTGAATCTGTGTAGATAACGCGAGAGTTACTGAAGAAATTGCATCAACTTCAGCTTTTATTGTACTAATTGACGGCTGAGTTTCAAGTGTACCATGCCCTTGTAGGGCGCTTATTAGCTGCGAGTCATGCGCAATCTTTGATTCTATTATAGTAGACTCTAACTCATATGATGGTATTGTTATATATGTGGCGTATAAATCTGATATACCAAGAATTGTGCTTGTTGACATTAGACTGGATGCGCCAGTATAACATGATATGATTTGAGAAGACATAATCGTCGACATACTAGTATATGTTGAAAGGGCATCAATATATTCAGTTACTGTTGTACTATAAAGATGAGTGAGACCACTAAATGTGCTTTGTATACTTGAGTTTACAGCATGTTTTGTATTATAATCTGCAAGTGCCGTTTGTTGCTGGTACTCAAGATTTGGTAGCAACGCTTTATCAGAATCTATAATACTACTAAGACCTGCGATTGTACTATAGCCATCGCTTATTTGAGTACTATAGTTATTGATTTCAGTTTCAACTCCAAATATGTCAAGTCCTGTTGTGCTAATATAGTTTTGAAGATTTCCCAACATATCCGTATTAAACGTGTAAAGTGACTGTAGATTAGTTTGTACTGTGCTAGAAGAAATATCAATGGGGTTTATATAACTTTTCAGTGTTTGGAGTTCTTGAATACTATATGTACCCCCCTTCCAAACTTTTGGAGTAAACATGCTAATCTATAATGTGAAAAATAATAGGGTTTAGCCCTCAGTAAAAATAAGTGAATCAACATGATGCACTTATTTTTAATTGGTACCGTCTAGTACTGAAGTTAAGTACTCCCCATAACCAAAGCCACTCCATGGCTTTGGTTATGGGGAGCACTTAACTTCTCGTTCTAGCCAGCAGAGTGGAGTACTTAATTTAAGTACTCCACGGTAGACAGTAGTTTAAATCATAACAAGAGGGTAAAACGCTGGGTTCAATCCATAGTTTATTTGAGGTAATAGTTGATATTGCGTCTTATCAACATTAAAGGGTCCAATAGTTGTATTTAGCGGATCAGGGAGAACATATGAAATTATTTTTAATCCATTTATAATTGCCATCTGAGGATTTATAATAGAATAAAGTGCAGACATCTGTTGATTCCTCTGTAAAATCCCTTGATTTATGGAATTCACTCGAGAATTTAAGACTGACATCTGGTTTATATAAGCAGCTTGAAGCACGGGACGTTGCCTGACATCCTGTAGCACATTAATCTCATATCCTGTTAAGACAGATCGGGTATTTACAAAGGCCATCTTATCACTGCGCTCAGTTTCCACCGTTTGAAGAAGAGTGGCAAATTGCGTATCAAGATTATTTAACATATCTATAATATTCTGTATTCTCTGCTGCGTACTTATATAGCCCTGTTTTACCTGAAGAAGCCCTGTCATAGTGCTCTGTGATATGTTAGTTTGCAGGGTAAATGTAACAGAATCAATTGAGGTATAAAGGCTGAGTTTTTGAATTAGCAGTTCAGAGCATATATATCCTATAAAGGAATTCCACTCCTGAACGCCATATTTATAGGCATCCATTTCATTATTTAGGTCAGTTTTCACATTATTATAATAAGTGACTGCTTGCTTATTTAAATCAGAAAACTCTGTACCAACCGTTGTGGTAAGAGTGAAAATTTCAGAATTAAGACCTTTTACACTGCTTAACATAGTGCCTGAGATTGTACTATAGCCATTAATTGAACTTTGTGAAGCTGCTTGAATAGTTGAATATGCAAGGTATGATTGTGAGTATGTCGTAGCACTTATATTATATAGGGTACTCTGTTTTCTTAACATTGAAAGAGTTAGTAGTGTACTTCGGAGATAACTATTCAATGTACTCTGATTATAATAATAGCTTGAAACTGAATGCATCATTCCATTATATGTTGAAATATCGGCAATATATAGAGATGAAACTGATGAAAGTGTCGAGACATAGGCACGCTCTGCGATATCTGCCAAGCCAATCCGAGTAGAAAGCCCACTCATGGTGCTTATTACGCGTGTGCGGTTTTGGTCTGCTACATAATAGTTGTGTTGAGCGGTTGATATAAGAGCATCACTCGCCTTCAAAATACTCATAAGATTATTTTGGAAGATTGTACTTTGATTTATTTCCATTTTCTTTCGCACGGCTGTTGTACTGAATAACGTAGTTGACAATGTTGATAACATAACATAGATTGTATTATATGCGAGTTGTTGCCCTGGCGGCGGCGTCTGCGTAGCGTAAAAAGAAACAGGGTGAGATCCGCTAATACCTAATAACTGCTCTAGCTGGTTCTCTATTCCATTATACTTGATAATAGTTGATTGCTCTATGCTAAGTGCGTTACGGTAGTCATATATACCCTGCGCAGTCGACACATTCAGATTTGCTATATAGTAGGCCGTGCTTGTTGACATATAGTTTCCAAGCTGCGTGGACTGAATAAGCAAAATACTGCTTAGATATGTGTTCGTACTAGTAAATTGGTATTGCGATGCAGACAGATTTAGCGTGCTGAATTTAATATAATCATCTAGCATGCTTGCATACACAGTACTCGTTGACTGATAGGCGTGTGTGGCCGTAGATAGAATTGATGAATTCAAGTTTCGAGCATCAATAGTTGAATTTAAGTTTTTAATAGCCGTGCTATAATCCGCTTGATATTTCATATAGTTTTGAAGTCTACTTTGGTAATCAGCATCTTCAGCGACAATAATACCATTATTAGTTTGTATAGTACTCCATATACTACTATACTGATTCTGATAGCCATATAGACTGCTTGTGTAAATACTTGATAACGTACTTAATTTATTAAGTTCGCTTACCTTGGTGCTTAGTGTTGACTGGTCTAATGCAAGCAATGCGTTAGCGGAATCATATGCACTCTGCACGCTAATATACTCTCTATTTGCAACATCATAAAGATTCTGGTATCCTCCAGGCATTCTGTCAATATCACTCTGAATAGATGTAATCTGCGTCTGTGTCGATACGATATTTGCACTTTCTTTGGTGATTTGGGCTGTTACCTTGTCAATTAGGTCTGAAATTTGACTTATGCTGAGGCTAGCAATATCCCCATATGTCGATATTGTCGATAACGTAACATTTGCTGTAGTAAGAGTCGAAGGGTCAACTGTGGATGTAATATAGTCACCACCCTTTTGTTTTTTCTTTGAAGGGGTAAACATTCTTCTAAGGAACTAGAGTATTTCTTTAGACAACAGTACCGTCTAATCCTTTCAATACAGCCTCCTGCTCTTCAGCCACTTCCTTCATTTTAAAATAGGATAAATCGTCAAATTCGGTAGGAAGTGCGACGACGCGCGGCTCGATTTCAAACGCCTTTTCTAGCGCCGCTTCCTTTGCGGCGTCAGGATTCTGTAAAAGTAGTGTTTGCATTGCCGTCCGTTTTCCCGTGAGTTCTATCCACTTTTCTTTAATGCTTTCCGCCCCAGCCTCGAGCTTTGCTCTAAGATCAGCCCGCAGGGTAGCACGAATGCTCTCATATGCCTTCAAAACTGGTGCCAGCTCACTCTCAAAAGCGAGAAGTTGTGCCGTTGTTTGTGCCATTTTAGACCCAAGCTCCTCAACCATTTTACGAATATCATCCAGGCTCTGTTTTGGCTCTGGCGGAGCCATATTATCTTCAAAAAACGAGGCCCTGAATTTATTCTTGATTTCTTCTATGGGTGCAAGCAGCTCGCTATGGATTCGCGCAGAGACAGCAGGCGGTGCATCAAGTTTAGCCCAATCGCGAGCAATTGAAGGGTTCGTTATTTCATTAAAAACGACGAGATCAATACTCAGCCCCTTTACCACAGGCGCACCGATAACCGGTTTTTGGCTGTCATAGCTGAGTGAGACCGGTATTCCAATCCATAGCCCAACCGCCTCCTTATATTTTTTATAGGAATCAATTTGACTTATTATTTCATTGTATTTCTGCATTTGTTTTGTACGCTCGGTGACCTGACGTGCAGAAAATACACTTGGTATATCAATCTCCTCTATTTCACGAATGCGTACGAGAGTCTCATTCAGCTCTTTAATCTCTACCCTTCTAGCGGCAATCCAGTTCTTGTATTCTGTAAGGTATTCTGGGCGAACACGCAGACTCCCACGAGCTATATCAAGCTTTTTAAGAAATTCAATCTTGTGTTTAATCATTGACTTTAAAATGCGGTCGAATTCAGGCGCCGCCGTTATTTTCAGAGTCTGGGCGTCAGCTTGAAGGGTGCCCTTCGCAGATACGATGTGATTTTCAATTTCAAGCACAGCATTATTACTTAAATCTGCAATTGAATCCTCTAGCGCTTTAATGGCAATCAGAGTCTTGTTCGTTGTTTCAATAGACCCATATATTGCGTTATATGTACCCCCCACCGACTCCACAAGCTCCTTCATTTTCAAATCAAGCATGTCGATTGTTATTTTAAGAGCGTTTGTCATTATAGACGCATCTAAACTTGCCTGAATCGGCTCCACGCTCGTCTGATATGTCATGTATTTATCAAAATCCGTCTTCAGCTGCGCCATACTTGTTGTAAGAAGCGACTGTATACTATTACCAGCATTTCCTAGACCCTGGGCCTCTGTATATGTCTCTTGGATATTACTAATACATTTGCTAATATAGTTCTTGTCGGTTTCGTACCTATTTAAAATTATGGTAGCAGCTTTTTTCATATCGATTTGTAAGCGCGTATCTTGAACTGAAATGTAACGATATGGGGCGGCCTGCAGCGGTGAATCTTTAATAGTAGAGCTCGAAATATATGCAACCGCCTTAGAATCAGACGCATCAGTGTACGTAATTTCTTGGGGCGGCATAATAGTCCACTGCTCTGCTTCTATAAACTTGCTCTCTGGCGACAAAATTGGGTACTTCGAAAGTCCAATAAAAACAAACGTTTTGATAGCATCTTTAGCAAACGCCTGGACGAATTTCGACCGATACACTGACTCGAATTTTAAAAAGGGCTCGAGAACCCCCATCTGCTCCGAGGTAGTCCCACTAATATCCAGATGTATATCCCCAAAGGCTCCGCGAATTACAGGGGTGTCAATCAACATTATCGGTGTTTTTGCAAATTTACAGAATCCGAATTCATTCATTCCAGGGATACCCTTCGAATTACAGAGAATTGGAAGGCCTGTTACAGAGTCTTTTAGAACTATTATGAGCGACTTACTACGCAAAGCTTGCGCTGCGGTCCCCTTATTTTTAAGATCTGAGATACTCACCTGGCTCATTGATTGAACTGGATACGGATTCGCCTTATAAACATCATCAATATCGTATGTAGAGCCATCCTTGTCTGTAATAGCTTCAATAAAGTATCCATCTGAATCAATAAGGGGCTCGAGATTCTTCTTGACATATATAGATTTACTAAGTTCTTTTACGAAGACCGAGTACTCAGAGCGGGGAGAATTCAGAAGCGTGTCATATGGTACATAGCCGTCTCTCCATGCAACACGGCCATAATATGTATTTCCATAGGTCGCATTCAATCCGCTATAGATATACAGGATAGATTCACCATGTCCTATCATATCAATTAAATCATCTGGAAATCCTGGATTCTGAACTTGAATTGGAGTTATACCGATATTTTGAATTAGAAACCAGGATCCAACTGCAATTGCATATTTTGGCAACTGAATTGGATACTGGGGGGCGTTAAAAACAAATTGGTGAATTCCGTTAATTTGATCTCGTGGAATTTCGTAGAGGTTAGTTTCTGCTCTAAACCAGTAATTCGGCTGGCGAGTTTTAGCAAGAGATTCTATAATTGTGCGATTTGGAAGGGGATCTAAAATCTTAATTTCCTGGCGAATTGGTTTACCATTTTCATCCTTATATGGTGAATACGTTAAAAACATATGATCTTCCCTGTTAAGTTTTAGACCCTTGGAAAATACATAAGAGTTATCAATTTCACCATCCACATTTATAAACTGTTTTATATTTCCCTCCGCGTCCGTTACAATGTAATCGATACCTGTGAGATTTTCATCAGATGAATTCACCTTTCTAACATACGTTATTTCGCATTCAACTCTGTACGTATCACTTGATGCAATTGGCGGAAAATCGCGCAGAGTTGGAATAGTTGCGCTCTTCTTTGAAGAATCAAATGCTGTCGCAATATTTCTAATCGATTTTGTTATGGCATCATAAAGACCCGTAAACTTTTCCATGTAATTGCTTATTTCATTGTATCGCTGTTTGAAATGTGGAAGAAATGTCCGAATCATAATTGGCTGTATTTCCTTCTCTTGAATCGCCTTGTAGAGTCCTTCTATTTCCGCCGTTTTATCAGTAACCGCCGCATTAATATAAGCCATATCGCCATCATAAACCTGCGCTCTTATAGTTTCATAGGTTGATTGAATCATATTCAAATATGTGTCTCGATACTTTATAGAATGTACTTCACCTCCACGCAACACGACCTCGGCTTCTGATATGTCAATTGTTGGTATGTATTTCAACCAGGCCCGTGAATTAATCTGGGTCTCAATTTGATTGAAAGACATAGTGAGAGTCGACCAATTCTCACTGAGTTTCTTTTTATTATACGTTATTGCATCAACATATACCGATATTTTATCTTCAAAATCTTTATAAATTGGACCGTACATTGATTCACCATTCAAAGTTACTGCGGCGGATCTGCGGCGAAGTTTCTCGTAAAATTCGTGGGCTTGAATTTCAACATGGCTCGATTCAAAAATTTCCTGAGTCTGCGCCTCTTTCAAATTACTTTCTTGTATAGCAGTGTCTTGAGCCGCTAGAGCAGCGGCAGGAGTTGGCTGCGCGGCCTTTATTCCATCTATGTATTTGTGAACGTCTGTGAGAAGCTGTAAAATATCCGCAATTCTTGCTTTAACATAATCAGTCGTAAAAGGAACTGTTAAAAGATTTAATGAATTCGCTGCTACAAAAATGGAATCAATTGTAACCGGCCCCTGACTCTTACTTAGAAGCGCACCCTTAGAAAGTATATCGTGAATTACTGTGAGTTGGTCTCCTGCATCAGTCAGTCGACCTCTAAAGACCAAATCGGTGCCAGAGGGGTCCGTATATGTCTCAACTAGCTTATCAAGGTCGCCAGTTGTTGAAGTAATAGATTTTTTAATATCTGTCAGACTGCTGGCAATAGATGTAAGCTGTGGTAAATATGACATATCGGGTAGGAATTTATGGTGGATTGGAAGGGTGTATTGATTATTATTGACGTAGGCTAAATATCCCTCCACTTTCTGTTTTTCATCTGATGTAAGTTGTCGCGAATAAACAATGATTTCAGAGAATTTCGAGACGCCGTTTTTCATGTAGGCGATGCTTGGGCCAACCACGAGTTGATTAAAAGAGGGTATGTAATTAAAATCAACATTCTCGGATGTTGAAAATGTGGAGAAATTCTTCTGGAGAGTTATAGGGTTGTTTGTTACGAGTTTAAAAGGTCTTTCATTATAGGCTAATGAAACTGCATTTGCTGAGATGTCATAGGTTGGGAAAGATGGTGAATCTGAACTGTCTAGTTCAAACCGAATTAGAGAGGCTCCTACACCTTTAATTTCTGTAATTACACGGGCATCACGATTTGGAAACTTAGTTCGCAATTCGTCTTGGATTGATATAGATTGCGTAGGTATGTAATCGCCGACCGTAGAATAGACAATAGCGTCTTGGGAAACCTTTATCCACAGAGCGAGGTCAGGGATAGATTTCGGTGTAAATGTAGAAATTGAATTTACATCCTCTGCGACTGATCCGCCGGTCTGGACCCGACGTTTTTTGGGTGTTTTTATGACACGACGGACCATACTCTTACCTATTGCTAGTTTTTTCATTTTCGCCTATATATAAGCGCAAATGAAAAAGTTTTTTACCATGTTAATTTAATAACACTTGCGGCGTGAGCGGCGTGAGCGGCGCGAGCGACGGCCCGCACCCATTTGTATGCAGGCGGGATTCATTGAACCAGCGGCATATGGAGTCTGAATAAGCGAGCCACCGCCAGGCGTTCCAGTTGATGATACCCACTTAGGGGCCTCATTTGAGTAGCCGGCATTTGGGGCCTGGTAGTAGGCAGAGTCAATGCCGCCTACACCTCCGCGCTGGACTCCTGGGGCGCTGTACTGTTGTGTAGTTACTGGGCCGCCCTCGCACGTACCCTTGGTGACGGGTACAAATGGGTTGGGACCACCTGTCGTCTGCGAGACGTCTACAACGTAGGGAGCGCCGCCGCGTTGTCTACGCTTCGGGCCGCGGGAACGCTTAGATCCGCGGTGAGCCTTGAAGAAGTTTAGCGACTTGAGAATGCGCTTAGAGAACTCGGCAAAATGCTTACGCACACTGCGGCGTGTACGCCTGCCACCGCCGGCATATCCGGGAAGGCCGCCACGTCCTGGAGGTACATAATTAGATATGTGATCGAACTTTGTCGCAGCCTGGCAGGCCTCACCAGCTACAACTGTATTAGCGTAGGGAGCTCCCGCAGTAACTGGCGATCCTGAAAATCCGTAGCTAGCGCTGGCCCCACCACGCTGTTTGCGCTGTCTCTTGGTATATTTTTTAGACGCAGGCATTCCTACTCTAGCTGGACAAAATTTGAGAGTACCGTCCAGTAATTATAATTACAAGATGAACGAACTCGACCTACAGACTGAGATTTTCGAGTCTTTTGGAGAAAAAAATACATGTGCCATTTGCCAAGAGGATGTCAAGGATGGCGACCAGATAAGAGCAATTACAAAATGCCAACACGGATTTCATATGTCATGTATTGACAAGTGGCTCTCTAAGAAGGGGGAGTGTCCCTTATGTAGAGCAGCAATTATAGATGTTGCACGAGTGCAAGAAATTTACAATAATATTCGCCGACTGCATCAAGAGTTACCAGTACAGCAGCATGCAACCTCTAGCGCAATTATCAGTCATATCAAGGCCATTTTAGATTCATCTTCACCCTTAATACAGACCGTTAAACAGCTAAATAGATATATTCTGACCTTTTGCATTGTAACAATGAATAGCAAGGTAACCGAATTAAATGGTGTGGAAGCATTTCCAATTGATACAAGTATGTCTTTGAAAAAATACAAGGAAACACTTATATATGAAATCCGAAAGAGGTCTTTCTGGACGGGGTCTATATACGCCATGCCACAGGTCAAGGCTATTAGGCAGCAGTTGAAATAGACTGAATTTCATAGCCGCCGAACTCTGGACGCCAGCGGATATTAACCCAGAGGTCACCCTTATTTTTTCGCATTTCCTGGGCTAGAGAAAATGCCTGGACGGATGCACGGCTAATAGGCTGCCCTTGCTCGTCATATAAGTCATAAATATCTGGGAGTGACCCTACAGGCTTTGCTAGGGCGCGGCGTGTGGCTTGCGACTCAGGTGTTGGCTCAGGCCTCGACTCAGGTCTTGGCGCAGGTCTCGGTGCAGGTCTTGGCGCAGGCCTTGAATTAGACTCTGGCTGAGTTCTCGGACCAGGCAACAATACGCCCCCCTCACCAACAACCATCGGGGCGCGCTCAACACGCTCACTCTCATTTAGTCGATGCCACATCCGCCGCCGCGCTGGCATCTCTGGGAGAAATTCAATCATATGCCCTAGACCAAAACTCGGTAGATACTCTGCCATCGACTTCGGATTCAGAATACTTACAGTGACTCCGCCAAGTAGGCGTGCATCTGGAACCCAGAGGTGCTCCACAAATTCCTTCAAATGCTTCCGCCGCTCAGAATAGCCCTTCGTATCGAAAATCGCATCACCCTTCCACATCCAAATATCCTCTAAACGCAGGGTGTGCTGAATAGGGTCAAGAGTTGCCACGAACACTGAGCCACCCCCGTCACCGAGTGTGGGACTCACGCGCATCCGCAGAGTGCATGGATATCCACCGTGCTTCTTCGTATTAATATAAGTAGGTGCCTGTTGTCCTGGCAAGAATACCAAGAATCCTGGATCAGCATTGCTATCATTTTCTATCACATAAAATAGTCCCTTTTGAAGGGGCTGTTTCATGCGTTCAATGTCGAGATGCTGACGAATAACTGTACCTGATTCGGAGCATCTCTCGATAAGAGCACGGGCGGCCTGAACTGCCTCCTTGCGTGCGGGCTTTGCTTTTACAGCGTGTGTGTCACGGTGACTGTTGCGAATTGTTCCTTCGCGTAGGCCTTGCTCCATCTCTGTAGTTATATGGTGACTTCGATTTAAGCGCCCTTTTTGTAAAAGGGCCCAAAAACTCGATGCCCTTTTTGTAAAAGGGCCCAAAAACACGCTTTTTTGAAAAAAGCGTTCCAAAAAACTCGTTGCCCTTAGCAATTCTGAGTTTTTGGGGCCTTTTCCAAAAAGGCCATCGAGTTTTTTTGCCGAGCTTTTTTTCTAAAAAAGCTCATTAGAGCATCGCGTATTCTGAACCCCCACTCATATCATTCGCCGAAATACCCTCCATAAAGTTTCCACCATTTTGTGCGAATTCAGGTGAAAAGCTACTGAGTGAAGCATTCACAGCATCCGCTGCCGAACCAGCAGAAACCGAACGCTGAGTCCCTGTGTTAGCGACACCAGGCCCAAATGACCGCTCAGGATGACGCAAATTGCTCTTGATTGGGAGCTCACTGTTAGTCTCATCATATGGATCATTTGGTTTCTCTTCCGGGGACAATACAGACGGCGAATCTGCCGGCTTCGTATTTGGTGGATTCGGTCCAGCCTGGGCCACAACTCGGGGTGGCTTAATTGGTGCCTGCTCCGTCAAAGGAGCATTGCCTGGAGACTCTAGACGCTTTGCAGCCTGGAATCCATCAGCATCAATCTTATAATAATACTTATTGACTAAGGCCATTATAAGAGGGTATAGAACGTATCCAATTAAAATTAATCCAATAAATAGAAGTGCTTGTTCAAACATCTGAAGCCTGCGGGGAAAAGAAAAAAGAAATATATCCCCTAAAAATAGAAACATGAGCGTTGTTCGGAAATTCAGATGGTTTTCTTGCTTTTCTTTACCAGATGTCCCCGCGCCTGTTGCTGCAGTACTTACAGTTCTTGAACCTATCGCTGAGAAGGTTGCCGCTGAGAAGGCCGCCGAAGTTCAGAAGTTTGCCGCTGTAGTTGAGGAAGTGGCTGAAAAGATTGCCGAGGCCGCCCCTGTTGTTGAGAAGATCGTTGCGGTTGTTGCCCCTGCCGCTGTGCCTGTTGTTGAGAAGGCCGTTGTAGCAGTTGAGGAGGTGGCCGCTGTTGTTGATGAGATTGCTGAGAAGGCTGTTGCAGCAGTTGAATCGTCCATCCCGTAATTTCATAGCCACCCTCGATTAGATTGACCGGATATGATTCTGTCGAAATAATATCAAAAGGAACCCAATCCTCTGGGGCCGGCTTCAATATTTCCGTAATAGTGCCGTTGGTATTTTCACGTGATACTATTTCCCAGCATCCATAATGTGAAGGCCCAACCATTTCACAAAAATATGCGCCTGCATCATAAATTGTAATTTTTGATTCAGATTCGATAACTTTGTCGTTTGGAATCCATTTGCGTTGAAGCATATATTATATAGTATTGGTGATTTTGGTTTAGACGGCTTGGGACACCACGCTAACAAAATTTGGAAGCGCCCCCTCCCCCAACCCAGATAGAAATGGCCCCCCGCGCAAAAGTAAATCATCCTGTTCTCTTTCTTACACAGCCAGGTGATGTCAATCAAGGCTCTATTGCATCACCCGATGTACTCACAATCCCAGTCATTCAGGCTCACTATAAAAAGCGCCAGACAATCGAGGCTATTGGTACATATCCCTATAAGAAAATGATGCTCTTCATCTTCGGAACAATGACCGGCTCAGAGGAGAATCTAAATAAGCACCAGCTCCCTTCACCATATGATGACACAAACTTCTATGGGGATATCATTATTGTAGCATCGGCATCAGAAGATTCATTCGACACCGCAGTAGCCTTCACTCCAGAAGACTATGAGACCTTTTACACAAAGGCGTTTGGTGGTCTTGATTCTGACGAAGATGAGGAGGCCGATGCAGTAGCCGAAGAGGTTGATGCAGTAGCCGAAGATGTCGATGTAGTAGAGGATGACGAGGAAGAGGAAGAGGATAATGATGAGGATGATGAGGAGGCCGAGGTTGAAGCCGAAGCCGAAGCTGAAGATGAGGCACCTGTAAAGAAGGTTAAGAAGCGAAAGACTCCAGCAAAGGCCTCTTCAGCATCTATTCTTGTCGGCACAGCATCTGCATATCCTGATCGTCCTCTTCTGTCAGAGGAAGAGCAGCTTCAGGTAGAGTCACTATTGGCCCCTGTGACTCCAACAGCAGTTCCCCGTCTAAAGATTCTCAAGGGTCTCACGGAGATTTTCAAACACAACTTCTCCGATGAGAATATTCTGCGACTTGAACTTTGTATTTACAACGGTTCTTTAAAGGAGGCTCGACGCCACGCTATCGTTCGCAGCTGGAGCTATCCTCTCTTCGTACATGTCTATAAGATGCACGCCCGCCATATTGCAAGCAACTTCAATCCGGCCTCATACGTTGAGAATAAGGAGCTCTTTGAGCGTTTCCAGCAGGGTGAGGTGACATTTGAGGATATTGCAAAAATGGATACATATGAGCTTTTCCCTTCGCGCTGGAAGGAGCAGTTCGAGCAGCAGCAGATTCGTGAGAAGCGGCAGCTAGAGGGTAATCGTTCGATGGCTACTGATATGTTCCTCTGTACTCGCTGCCACAAGCGCGAGTGTACTTATTATGAGATGCAGACGCGGTCAGCAGATGAGCCGATGACAATCTTTATCACTTGTTTGAACTGTGGTAAGCACTGGCGGCAGTAAGGTTGCTGGGCTAAACAACTTTAAACAATATTTTCCATAAATGAGTGATGGAATCCTAATAAAAGATATTGGTGTTACAGGGTCAGACCCCTTTCCATGCGTCGATGCTATAGCACAAATCTACATGCAAAAAAACATGTCGACCGTTTTTGCTAGCATCGGCGAGTCTAAATCATGTCTTGCGGATCTGGAACTCGCTGAGCCGCTCGGCTGCCCTATTTTTGCTGCGCCTGTAAACGGTGGAGCTGCCTGGGCTGAACTAGCCAGAGTTCTGAAGGCGCACAAGCGTGAGCCAGAGAATTCAGTATACCCCTTCACAGAGCAGGCGGAGAGCAAGTGGATTCTATCAAAGAACATTCGCATCCAGGAGTCCATTCCCTGGTGGACCTCTGGGGAGATTGATGTATCCGGTCAGAAGATAAAGACTACGGATTTTCTTGAATGGACTACCGCCATCTGCTCGACGATGAAGCTCAATGGTGATGTGCGTATCGACATTCTAAAGGTCGATGTACCCTACGAGCTTGAGCGTGGGATTCTTATGGCGATGCTGCAGGCTGGTATTCGTCCAGGCTTTATTATGGTTAAGTGGGGTAAGCGGCCTAATGATGATGTACCCACAACACTAACCGCAGGCCATCTACAGAGCTGCGGCTACTATTTAATCGGTAAAACGGAGAATAAGTTCCTGTATTATTTCACTGACAACGATTTGTATATGTCATGTGAATGGGAGGATATGACAGTGCAGAATCCTATTATCAAAACTATTATTGATAGAATCAAATATTCTAAGTTAGAGGCAGTAGGACCTAATGTTAGAAATTCAACCACCCTCTCCCCTAATAGAGAAGCAGGGGCTGCTTCTGGGTCTGAAGGGGCCGCGCAGAGCCTACAGTGATATCACATATAAACTAAAAAAAGTAAAAACTCTAAAAGCAAAAAAGGCTAATCCATTAGTGGTAAGCCCTACAGTTTCTTCTACATCATCATCTGATAGCGAGTCATTTCCCTAGACGGTAGTCAGCGGAATAAAATCTGACAGACGCCAGTACTCAAAGGTACCATTTGGAATAGGGCGCTTAATAATAAAGGGGAGTAAGTTCTGCTTGAGTTCCAATTTAGCAATCTCTAGCGTATTTGTAATATACTCAGGAACCGGTTTCAAGTATGATCTCGCTCCCTGGGCCAGCTGATTCGCCCTGAATCCAAGGATTTTTGTACGCTCATAAACCGAAAGGAATGGCTGTGTGGTGTGGTTCTTATCGATGTGGTCGCCAGTAGGGGGGAACTGTTGTAGGGCCACTGCCGGCATAACCTTCTCAGAGAAGTCGAGGATGGTTTCGGGATGAAAGCGATAGAGACTTTCAAGCGGGTCGCCCGCATTACCAGCCGTGGCGGCCTCGGCCGTCCCAACCGGTACATCGCCCTCCTCAATGAGAACGAGTTCATCCTCGACCGCCGCGATATCATCAAAGCCTAGTGCGCCATCATCTGTATTCTCCATATCTACTAAGAAACGAAATAAAGTTCCCTTTAATTTTTGTTCTGGGGGCCGGTCTAAATTTGAGGGCCTATGGAACTATTCCGTAAAATATAAAGATGGACTCTGTAGCGCCCGAGATTGTTGTGGAAGATGGGGGTATCCTTCAGGCTACCCCCGATTTGAAGATTTTCGAGTCATTCGAGTCAATGAAACTCGATGACAAGATTCTTCGGGGGATTTTCGCTCATGGCTTTGAGCGTCCCTCAGATATTCAGACGAAGGCCATTGTGCCGATGAAGGAGGGTCATGATATCCTCGCACAGGCTCGCTCTGGAACCGGTAAGACTGCCACATTCTGTATTGGTGCAATGACGCGTGTGAACCCCGCTGTCAAGAAGATGCAGGTGCTTGTACTCGTTCACACTCGTGAGCTCGCCCAGCAAATCAAGACGGTTGCGACGTCACTCGGCGAGTATCTTGGCATCACCGCCTATGCCGCCACGGGTGGTACGCCACTTCGGGAGGATCTTCGTGCGATTGAGAAGGGCGTTCACTTCATCGTCGGCACTCCTGGGCGTATCTTCGACCTTATGACTCGTCGCGCCCTTGTGCGCGATTCAATGCGCGTTCTCATTCTTGATGAGGCCGACCAGATGCTCGAGGACCGTTTCAAGGAGCAGGTGAAGTGCATCCTGCAGCTCGGTTTTCCTGAGACGTGTCAGGTGGCCCTCTTCTCGGCCACGATGCCTGATGCAGTTGTGGAGGTTGCGAACGAGATTCTAAATAAGCCCGTGCGTATCCTTGTACCCCCAGAGGAGGTCACGCTCGATGGTATCAAGCAGTACTATGTCAAGCTCGACAAGGAGGAGTGGAAGTACGATGTACTTTGCGACCTTTACAAGCAGCTTACGATTAACCAGGCGCTCATTTACTGCAACAAGCGTCAGAAGGCGGAGTGGCTGGCCGAGAAGATGGCGGCCGAGGGCTTTCCCCTCTCTTTCATTCACGGTGAGATGGAGCCAGAGGAGCGTGGGCGCCGCATGAAGGATTTCCGTGCCGGCACGGTGCGTGTCATGATTAGCACGGACCTTCTCGCACGCGGTATCGATATTCAGCAGATTAGTCTTGTTATTAACTACGAACTCCCCATTCAGCGGGAGAACTACATCCACCGTATTGGCCGCTCAGGTCGCTTTGGCCGCAAGGGTGCAGCCATCAATCTTGTTACGGAGGAGGAGTCACGGGCGCTCAAGGAGCTTGAGGCACACTATTCTACGACGATTTCGCTTCTACCAGAGGACCTCGCGAAAGTTATGCTATAAATATTCTCTAACAACATAAAAATGCTAAAAACATTTCGTATAAATGAACGAAATACTTTTTGCATTTCCCTTAAGAACTCGGAAGTCCGCTGGATGAAGATGAAGGATCGCTTCGGTCGTGAAGGATATTCCGTAAAACGCTGGCATGCCTGTACGCCTCCCGATGTGACAGACAACTTTTCTGATTCCTTGAGCGCCGTCCAAAAGGCTTGCGCGCAGTCGCATGTGAATATTTGGAAGCACATCGTTGCCAAGGGTCTTCCCTACGCACTTATTCTAGAAGACGATGCATGCTTTGACAGAAACTGGCTTCTGAGACTACAGGAATTCATAGATTCCAATCGAGACTCGGAGTGGGAGGGGATTTTTTTGAATGCATCGGAGCCGGTGGAGCCGGCCTTTACCTGGGTTGAAGCGCGCGAGCATGTTCTCGCCGCGGGCTATATTTTGTCGTTGAAGGGGGCAAAAGCGATTCTTGAAACATTCAAGGATTGTTTTTACGCGTCGGATTGGATGACCTTGATTCTACAGCGGCGAGGCCACTGCTACACCTATTTCCCGTGGCTTGTGATACAAGAGGGAGAGGACTCTCAGCTTGGCAGCCCTCACAAGGGAGATTATCAGAAGGTTTTGCAGTGTTTGGGGAAAATTGGGTATTCGATTGATAACTACAACATTTAGGCACGCACCATCTCACGAACAATGCTACCTACGATACCGCTCATTGTCGCCTTGCTCCAGCCATCGTTCTCATAAGGAGATGTTATGCGCTTAGAGCCCTCAAGACCAACCGTATTCCAAACCTGGCGGAATGGTGCAAAGGCCGCATGGTGTACTGAAGGGGCCTTGCGAGCAACATCCTCTTCGCTCATTACGGCTCTAAGCGTCGACTCAATAGGGAATAGGTCTGACTCAGAATAGCAAGAGGCGACAATATTATCGACAACAATCGTTCCAGAAAGCGTGTAAGGGTTGAATATACCCTTCTCCTCAATCTGCTTGATAGATGTGATTGCAGCGCACTTGCCCTCAGCCGTCCAGATACCCTGTCCGATCTTAAGAAGCTCTGGGCTTAGTGTCGTTGTTGTCGACATGGAGGCATTCGCGCAGCCATTCTCTGAGACATAGAGGTAATGGCCGGGTGTTAATACAATCTTAGAGTCAGCTGTGCTTACCTCATAGAACTTAGAAACTGCCTCTGAATCGCGGTGACCCCACATGTAGACAGGAGAAAACTCTGTCTTACCCGAGTTAGGGTTCACTGTTAGAACCTCGTCGCCCGTGGAAAGATTATTAATTGTGATAGTCTTTCCATTTGAGAGCTTAACTGTTGATGAGCCAGAGAAGCATCCTTGCCCACCCACACTACCTCCTCTAAGCCCTTTAAAGCCTTCACCATAATGTGTATAGTGTACGATGTAATATACTACAGCTCCAAAAACAAGAGCATGGACTAAGGCAGCAATTACGGATGTCTTACCGGACATAAAAACACCGCCAACAGGTGGTAGTGTTAAAAGAACACCTGGTGATAAAAGAAAGAATAGTACAACTAAGAGTAGTAGCATTATATAATTTACGCAGATTTTTAAAACCATTTGAGAGATTAATGAAACGAACTCTTCCCCTTCCCCCGCCCCCGCCCCCCGTGCGAAGCGACGTTGCTGGCCCACCCTCCTCTAAAGCCCTCATCATAATCTGTATATTCTACGATGTAATATACTACAGCTCCAAAAACAAGAGCATGGACTAAGGCAGCAATTACGGATGTCTTACCGGACATAAAAACACTGCCAACAGGTGGTAGTGTTAAAAGAACACCTGGTGATAAAAGAAAGAATAGTACAACTAAGAGTAGTAGCATTATATAATGTATGCAGATTTTTAAAGCGGTCTTTTTTTCAAAAAAAGACCCCAAAAAAACTCGATGGCCTTTTTTTCAAAAAAAGACCCCAAAAAAACTCGATGGCCTTTTTTTCAAAAAAAGACCCCAAAAAAACTCGATGCTGCTAGTAATACTAAAAGCATTGAGTTTTTATAGCGCTTTTTAAAAAAGCGCGTGGTCGCCATGTACTTTTTATAAAAAATACAAAAAAAGCTTTTTAGAAAAAGCTAAAGTTCTTAGTTTTTTGGGGTCTTTTTCCAAAAAAGACCGCTTAGACATTCAGCTCCATCGTGCTGCCAAGAGGCGCCGCCCGCCGCCGGCGTCCTCCACGCTGCCGCACAGACTCCGTCATGCTGCCAATATCATCAGAAGCCATACTCTGAATCTCGATTGCCGCATTGAGTGCCGGCTGGCTCATCTGTTCTGGCTGTCCCATAGCATTACCCTCGACAATCTCATTTCTACGCACCTGCTCGAACGTCTTTAGAATGTCATCGACGCCAGAAGGACCCTTCATCTCACGGCGCGCCGTACGCGGCGGCTCCATTGCCGCCACCGCCTGTGGAACCTGCGCCATCGGAGGAGCATTTGAGCTATTTGACCCAAAGAAGGAACCAGTGGTGGGCTGGGTCGGCGCAGGGTTAGCGTTGGCTGCTGCAGGGCCGCCCATCGCCATCGACATAAAGTTACCGAAGCCAGGTCCCGCCTGCTTCGCCGCCGCCGTCGCCATCTGGCGAGCAATCTCTGGGTTATTACGTAGCACATCATCCATCGACGGCATACGCGATCTCAAGAAGGTGTTCGACACGTGGCACATGAAACCTGAGCCAGCGAGCGCCATCACGAGGCGCGCCTCTGGCGGCATCTTTCCACGCTCCTTGTACTTGTCATAGAGCTCCTCGAAAATCTCATCGAAATCCTCGACATTCTCGTGGACCGACTCGGACCAGCCATCGAGTTTGAGGTCGAAGGGGTCAAAGCGACCATTTAGCCACTCCATACCCGTGACAACCGACATGAGGGCCTGGCGCTGGAAGCGGAGAGAGGCCTCGAGATTACGGCTATCAACGAGGCGAGCGTACTCTTGCTTAACCTCCTCGAGTGTGTTATCCATCGTGTAGCGACGGCTCACGGCAATGCCCTTAGACTCAAGGCGCTGAAGCTTACTGATAAGGTCCGACTTCTCAGCACGCTCCTCCTCGGGGCTAAGACGGGGTGCAGGGGCTGGCGCAAGAGAGCTTGAACCTAGAGGGGCAGTCTGCGAATTTGAGAAGAGACTACCGCCAAAGCTCGGGGAGGTGTCCTTCGAGAACTGGATTTCAGGAACAGCAGGCCCCGAAAGGCTCGAGGAACCAAGACCGAGGTCCAGTGTAATTGGTTGAATAGGCTCTACGCTTCCGATTTCAATTTCTGAGAGCCCGCTGATACCTGATGGCGGGGCTGTAGGATTGAATGAAAACTGCTTTGTGGCTCCTGAGCTTGAAGAGCTGGCTCCTGCTCCGCTGCCACGATTTGATATCATATTCACGCCAAAAGCATCATTGGGGTCGGATAGTTCAATTCCGAGGTCCATGCCGGAACCTAGCCCACGGGCCACATTTTCCATCTCGTGGATCGTGATACCTCCACTCATTCTCTTCTTCGCATTCGTTCGGTCTTTTTAGATGGTTATATAGCGCATAACTTTATTTTTCAAACGCTCAAGCTAGTTGGTCCAAACACATACAAAGAGCATCGCACAAATCCGACTTCTTTTGATTCGCTGCCAGAAGATTCATCCACTTTTCTTTTTCAACAACTGTGTTCTTCTCAAAAAACTCTTTGACTCTGTCCTCGGCCCCCTTCTTTCTAGAAGCGTACCCAGCATCTCCCTTTTCTTTTCCCTGAACCTTCTTTCCTGCATTCACAAAACCAACCCACGGAGTCGGTTCAAGAAAATCTCTGAGCGTAGCAAAAAGAAGAATCTGAACTGTTTTCATTGTGGGATTCTTAAAAGCCGGCTGGTTCTCCAAAAGAATATGAGTGGCTTGACAAAAAGTGGAAAGTTTCGCTTTTACAAAAGTCTGAATGGATCCGTGGAGATTTGCCGTATCATCCGTTTTTGCCCGAGTGGCCTTGGTGGAAACTAGCGGAAGGGAAAATTTTTCAGCGAGGCTGGAAACCAAAGTCACCTTTGTTTTTCCCTTCACGGAAAACTTTTTCAAATCCGCCAAGCCTGGAATCTTTTTGAGAAGAGCGCCGCTGAGATCCCGAAGAGGTGGAAACCCCGTTTCACAATGTTTAGCACAACGCGGAGTTCCCCCTTCCCGGCCATACGTTGCCTTCTTTCCACAAGTTGCGCAAAGTTTCGTATCATTTTGTTTTGCTTCCTGGGAACTCGTACCGGCGAGAAGGTCGTAATTCTCCCAGCCCAGAATTTGCCAAGAGGTGTCCGTCTTTTCCAAAAGACACCAGGCGAGATTTCGGATTCCTATATCAAATGTCAAAACCTTCTTAGGACTTGACATTTATATATGTATTATTTTTGGTTTCTTAAGCACGACGTGTAGAGCGCTTGGAGCGCTTGGAGCGCTTCGCTCTACGAGAGCCACCGTGAGATGGCAGGTGTTCCTCGATACGAGGGAGTATATCTTCAAGAATCATCTTATACTCTTCAATCTTTGAAGCTATATCTGACTCGAGATTCCCATTATTTTGTAAGTTGGGGTCCGCAATATGAATTGACTTTAATCCATGCAGTAGCTTTTTTAGTTCCTTCTTATCACCATCCTTCAATAGCCTACGAATTTCAGCCATTTTAGATTTGATAAGATTCTTGTATTTCATCATAACACCTATCGCCTTAGCTGGAATAACCTCATCTCTAAGGTCTCTATCAATCTCATGAAGTTTTTCGTGAGCTTGTTGCAAAAGATCTGATATATTATTTTCAGACATACTTAAATTTACAGAATATATTAAGCGCGACGGGTGTTTCGACCCCCTTCCTCTAGAGTCGTGCCTCCTATATTTTTCTTGGGAGCAGGAAACTGCGGCAGCGTATAAGTGCCAAATAGGTCAAAATTCAAAGGCTCGTGGCGCTCTGTACCAATTCCGCCGGGAAGTCCCGTATCCGTACGACCACACTCTGACTTGCTGCATTTGACAACATCAGTCGGTGGAGGAACAGAGTTATCGTAAGGGTGGCTTCCACCGAGAGAGTTCGCCAGCCGCTTTCTCGACTGATGTATAATAGCATCCGTATTCTTTTGCATCCAGGCCTTCGTTGCAAACTGCGAGCCGGCTGGTATATTACTCTCACAATGTGGTGCGTAGTCTGTCACCAGACGACCATCCGACATCGGACCCGGCCAGCCTGGGAAACGGCTATCTGGGGCTCCGACGGACTGATGCTTATTATGAGCTCTAATATCCACCGGTACAGACCCTCTATAAAAGTTTGGAGCTGTAGGAAGGCGAAACATTTTAGAATCCATTCCTGAAACTTCTCTCTGTGATTATGAATCAAATTAAATAGCCTCTGCGATGTCCTCGCTTCCGTCAATGGGTGCGCCGGCGGAGCTTCCACCATCTACTTGCTCTGACGGCACAGAACTATTCTTATCGGATTCTCGCAGTAGCGTAAGGAGCGTCTGGCGATTCATGCGCTTCGTGACACGGAGAGAGCGTTTCTCAGCGAGGGCGGCGAGGTCATCGCGGTTCATGGACTCGTAGTCAACTAGATCGACATGGGCCTCCGCGGGAACTCTCTCGACAGGTGCCGACTCAGCGGCAACTGACTCAATAACACCTGCATAGTAGCCAGAGACATCCTCCTCGGCCTTGAGCTCCTCGACATCTGATGGCTGAACCATCTCAGGGGCGCTAATTATGATGTTTTCCTTTCTTGGGGGGAGCGGTGGGGGCACCTCCTCCATCTCCATCATCATCTTCATATCTAGGAGGATGGTCTCGAGAAGGTTCATCTTCTTCTCGTTGTAGGCCATGCGGGAATAGAAATAAAAGCCCATTGCGCCGATAAGTAGCAGTAGAATAATGGCTAGAAAGATTGCCTCGGCCATTTTGTTTCTCCTAACTTGGGGGAATTTCAAACCGGGGCTTTTGGCGCGAAGTGTTACCGGTTAGTGCCAAAAAGAAGTACACCCCGTTGGGGTGTACTTCTTTTAGCCTACGTCCCAAGTAGTGTTGTAGGCCAAGTTAAGTACCCCCTAAAAGGGGGTACTTAACTTTGGCACAAC